>Ga0307513_10001914_pt1 | contig 29584 bp, 43 predicted proteins | sample 15_EM_MG_FD_202174 | JGI IMG/M metagenome (GOLD analysis project Ga0307513, IMG submission 202174) | Populus trichocarpa ectomycorrhiza microbial communities from riparian zone in the Pacific Northwest, United States - 15_EM | ecosystem: Host-associated > Plants > Roots > Unclassified | place... | reverse complement strand
TGCAGCCGCAGCAGGATCCACAGAGCAACAGAGGTTCGATGACCAATCTAAGCGCCTCTGTATATTCGCAAGATTGGGAAGTCGAGCCAGATGTCGGGCGGCCTACACTTCGTGTGGTGAATGATCCACGAATATCGCCTGAGCTGGGAGTGCGGTTGAGAGGCGGTCTCGCGAGTGAACATAGTTTTGGACCTCGAGACGACGAGGACTGGTCAACGAGAGTTGGGGTGGGTTATCATCCATGTTCTTCCCTTGACCTGTGCTGACTGGAAGTGATGAAACTAGGCCCAAATGATCGCCAACGACAGCACGTTGCAGGTCGCTAACCCAGCAGAAACACGCCACCCAGCGGAATAGGTCAATCGTGTCATACAATAACCCAGTATCACCAAATCCATTTGTCTCCCGCAATCGCCATCATGTCACGCTTGGATTGCCACTGCCCCGCGGCATATGGATACCCCACATTCACCATCATTTGTTTGAACACCACTGGAATTGGAATTTCACAATCACGATAGCACTGCACCGATCGTGGATCGTCCTCTTGTTCTCTACTTGCCTCATCCAGTCACACCAAACACGCCGCCTATTCAAGCCAATCTCGTTTACTAATCCTAGATCCGGCCCTTGCTGGGCAATCTCAAGAAAAGCCACAAGGACGCCCACGATTCGTATCTCCAGCAGTACACTATCCATATGTATATCCCCCGTCGAGCATTATACTCTAACCAAGCATTCATTACAGCTGCGAGACCCGCGTTGTAACAGTAATCCTCCATTTGCCATAAAAAGGGTCCCGCCACTCATTCGCGGGCAAACTTTCGTACTTTATACCGAACCAACCAACCTCTCCGTGTCCTGTAACGAGTAATAGTATGTGACGATTGCGAATTTTGCTTATGCCCCGTGATGTATGTCTCCGTTTCCCTCTCCAGCTATACACGTGCGTTGGCCTTCTGCTTCCAGGCCTCTGACCATCAAGTTACTTGTTTTGGGTCTAGCCAATCTGTTTCATACTCCATGTGGTGTACCATAGCATCGACTGCAGCACTTCTTCTCATTCATATATGTGTTGGCACTTTTTGTGTTGTCCTTATGCCCATAAATCTAGTTCTGGATTCTCTTACACAACCTCAGCCGCTCGGGAGTATTTACAGATTCTCTTGTTTGATTGGAGAGCCAGACCTAAACCAACATGAACCTGGCTTTTGAATGCTTTGGGTAATGGTAATATCGGGATCATCTCTTATCCTGACGACTCGGTCTCCTCGGTGCACTCGGACTCGAGGGGTTATGGGTCCAAGGGCCGTCACCACCCAACCCGGTGCTCCAGACCGGAGAACGGTCCCTCCTAGATTGGGCACCGCGTTGTCCAAACGCGCTTGGGCTGGGTGAGGGCGCGAAATGGGTCCTCCAATGCGGGGTTGCAGACACGGCAGGCGGGGGACCATGCACTGGCTGGTGAGGTGACAGATCCACGGGGGGCGGTGGCGGTGGCATTGAGGGTGGTGAGGGCGGACGCGGTGGAGGCGGCGTGTGGTCCATCTCGTAGTCCATGCTCGTGTGGGGGTGCGTATTGACTGATAGAGGCTCCGTGTCGACGATTGTCTTCACATCAGTTAAATGGTCCATTTGTGTCCACCCCGAGCTGCGGAAGGCCGGCGCTTTGTTGGTCGATGGCGGAGGCGGGGGTGGGGGCGGTGCTGGCTCATTAGGTGGGGGAGGATTAGCCGGAGGAGGTGCAGAAGAAGTACTGGCCGATCCTACAGTGGTCCATCCTCCCGCCTTTGCTGGAGGGTTGGGAGCAAGTGCAAGGGACGGAGCTGAACCGACAGCTGCCCAACCACCCGATTTAAAACCTTTGGAGGCGCCGGAAGTGGTTGCAGGTGCAATAGGAACCGCAGGCGTCAGGCTGCTAAAGGCGGCGCTACTCCACCCACCACCAGCACCAGGACTCACAGTAGTAGTGGCAGCCGCAAGTGGCGCTACCTGACTTGGCGTAGTTAATTTGATTCCGTGCACTTTAGCCATCTTCTTGAGTTCCTTCTCCTCCCGCTTTCGCTCCTTTTCTTGTCGAACCGACGCGCTATCCTTCCCCACACGAGCGGCGGCGCGAAGGTCCTTCTCTCGAACTTTATGATGATGTGCATACTGTGGTGGTATAAGAATATACTCTGATGGGATAGTCTGGATACGCACTGAATTACAATGCTCGTCATATTGGGCCACTGTCTGATATTGCTTGTCACAGAGGTCGCAATAAAAGGGCTTGAGCACCGCTGTGACTTCAGTCTTGATTGCCGCTTGTTTAGCCACTTTATCCTACGATCAACCCGATGGCTGAGCTTTGCGAGGTTGCGGAAGACAAATGACCAGAAACGAACCTCTCGGGCGCGACGTTGTTCCTCAGTCTCCCTGAGAAGCCTTTCAGAGTCTAGATCTCTCCTCTGGGAGACAGTGGCTTCGATGACCGTATGATCGAGGTTGGCTTTCCCCAGGCCGAGGGAATCATTCTTCAGTTCGAAGGGGATAGGTTCAGCACGGCCTGTAACCACCATAAGATGGGAGTGATCAGTCAGTAGGCCTCCTCGCATTTTGGTCATTATTCGTGCGCACTCACCTTGACCATGAGCGCCCAAACCTTCGCCGTCCTTCCATCCGAGCTTCTGTAACATGGCATAGCCAATATTTGTATTCCGTATCTTGGTTTCCAGTGTAACTATTTCTTCGTCAATACCTCTCATGTGCTCGTTGTACACTTTCTGCATGGTGCTGTCGAGCCGTGGCTTTGGTGACGGCGAACGGGAGACAAGATCATCGTCATCATCCCGATCATTCCCTTCATCTTCTGAGTCACTCAGGGATCTTGTGCGCTAGAAGAGCGAAGAGGGGCACAAGGCATGGAAGCAGCCGATCACGCTACATGGACGGGAGGTGCGGTACCTTGAGATTCCTCGGAGGAGTTGAAGGTTGTGAAGGACGTTCCATTGGTATCGCCTTCCAGCGGGCGATAGTCACTTCTGACATTGCGCAGGGGAGAGACAATCCAAAGTGTAAGAGGACCAAACACAAGGCTTGTCCTTGTCACCATCTCGTCAGGCTGCAAAGGAACAATCATTATGCACATTGTCGCAAATTCTTGTTCAAAACAAGCGTTCAGACGCGTCTTTACTCCAGTTTCTAGCGCGAAATCAACAAGCCGGTCGTTTTCGTCTTTCGTGACTGGCAGGCAATTCGGAGGTCTATTGGCTGCTTCGATATCAACAAGAACATGTGTCCCAGCTCTACCGAAACAACCTAAGGTGACAATGGTCTTCCAGCGCTGGTATTCAATTCCCCAATTGCTGGAAAATAGCAGGTTCGTGCATCCACTTTCCACGGCCGAAAACCTTCACCGACCTATTATTGAAGTAACCTATCGTCAGCGGAGTATCACGCACTTTCAGACGAAACGATGGACACTCTTCTCGGCGCACTCGAGGTACTCGTGGACTCTGGTCCGGATCCAAATTTTGAAGTGGAGTACTCTGTGAGTTTGAACGTAATGCAATACGCTCTTGTACTGATAGGTTCGACGACGATAGAGTGGCGTCCTAACGCTGATCCTTGGCGAGCATGGAACCTACGTGATCAATAAACAGCCGCCAAATAAGCAAATATGGCTATCTTCACCAATAAGGTACGAGTTCCTATCTTTTACAACTCACCCGCAACGATTACTGACGATTCCCCAGCGGGCCAAAGCGTTACGACTACGACCCAGAATCCGGCACATGGGCATACTCTAGAGACAAGACAACTCTCGGTCAACTGCTTGAGGAGGAGCTATCGAAACCTTTTGGCGAACCCGTAAAATTGCGCTTAGAACCAGAAAATTTCACACCAGTTCCACCTAAGACTGGCTCCAAACCTTCTTCCCCAGCACCCGGGGCAGAATCCAGCACAGAACCTCAAAAAGTCGCGGAGAAAAATGGACCGGCATAAATTATCTGGGCTGTGGTCCGCCAAGGTCAAGCACAGGGCGAGGCCTGTACTTCGCCTATACAGTAACATTTGGAAGTACCTTCATTTAATGTATTAAGTATACGTGAATATAAATAGATGAAGAGTAGGAACAAATGATTGTTGTGCCTTGCTAAAGGGATCTCCAATGATGAGATGAAAAGGGTGGCGGCGGAAAAGATAGAGTGAAAGAATAAATGGAATTGGGATATCAAAAACAAGACTAGCAAGACGTTCGAGGGGCACAGAGGGGCACAAGGCGTCACATATATAAGCAACGTCAATCCTCGGGCAGTGATCTGTCAAGGATCCCAGGTAAGGGCAGGTTGACGGCGTCAGAGCGAGAGAACGTACCAATAGTCTTCCAGTGAGGAGTAATCACTGAGCGTTGAGGTGTCATCGTCGGTTTCCTCTCCGTGATCAAGCGCTCCCGGGAAGAGATAATCGAATAGCAGAACCAGCACCTTTTCCGGCACGCTCTCAAACTCGAGTTCTATGGCGGTGGTGTTCTGTGATAAAAGCGTTAAGAATCAGTCAATTCTTTTTTCTCATATGTGTCGATCACTGGTCAGGGACCGAAGTCAAAAGTAGACTCACATCTCGCAATTCGGGCATCCCATCTCTGATGATCTCAATAACCTCCTCCATTCTCGGTTCCTTTAGAGTGGGCAGCTTTTCGATCATTGCAAACTTCTGGGCATCAGACAATGAGGCAGGACGGGTGGTCCTCTTGCGGCGGGTTGTCCGCTTCCTTCCCCCTTCGGAACCCTCCCTCCGACGTTTCCGGTGGCCACGGGCGTGGGCTGCCTCCCCTGAAATGACAGAAGGGTACTCAGTCCCTATCACCGTATTTGAACATATCAGATACACATACTCGCACGTGCCTCAATTTCCTCGGTGGTGGGAAGTTGCTGCCACTTTTTGTCGAACTCCCTTTCCAATTCTTGGCCGTACCCCCTGCCCGGCAATTGTCAGTTGAAACTTGATCGAGGTCAAGAGTCCGCCGATGTCACCGGATTAGCTAACGCACCAAACAGCCGTACCCGGTGGATTAAAACTGTAACAGTTATTGAACATAAGCCTGAAATCCCCCCAAAACTCTTCGGCTTTCATATATTGATTGTGTGCGAGCTTGTCTTGAATCGTCATTAAGTCCATTGGATGCCGGACATATTGCATATACGTCGGGTATAACTGCAAATCTGTGGTTTAATTCAGTTTATGGTTTTCGATCATGGGCAGACAGTCCTCCAGGATCGTTCCAACACGTGACGAGGATGTGAAAGGGAGGAAATAACGTACCGACAGGTGACATAAACGGGTACGCCCAGGTTTCAAATTCAGGTCTGTATATATAATCCAAAACTTCTTTGCAAAACTTGAGCTGGGTGATAGTGATGATATCCCGTCGACTCCTTCGCTCTGGTACTTCGGTAACCCCAAGTGGCCTGGCAGGCTTTGGCCCGGTGACCGAGCGTCTAGCAATTTTAGCGCGTGGCGGTGGCGGGGGGGCAGGCGCAGCCACTTGACCAAGTGGTACAACTTCAGGATACGCCACGACAGGGCCTACTGATGAAGTGGATGGCGGTGAGGCGACTGCTGAGGCAGATGTAGAGTTTTGCCGCGAGCCGCGAGGAGCAATCAAAGGCTGTACATAGTAACACCACAACAGGTGAAAACCCCATCAGTAAGTCGACTGCGCGTAATGACGAATACAACTGACTTCTACAGGCGGTAATGCGGCCATCGCGCCCTCAAAGAGATCGGAGACCTTACTGGCAAGTGCAGAAACGGGATGCGTATCACCGTTGTACGTATAGCAGTTCTTGAAGACCAACCTGACGTTCCTGACGAACTCGTCGATGCTCGTATAGGGAGGACCTGGCTTTATACCCTTTTGACGCAAACGGCGTTCGATCGTGCCAAGATCCATCGGTTCCTCAATAACGTTGAGATAGTCGGGGACATTGTGGGACACGGGGTCAACTGGATCGCGAAATGGCTCCGCTTCGCGTGTTTTAAGCATGCGAGAAACGACGTTTTCGAGGTACTTTTGCTGATGTTTGGGAATTCCGGCTGGCGGGCTCGATCCGTTCTGAGGGGGTTGTCGCACAGTGGCAGTGGTGGTAGAGGCGTTTAATAGAATTTCAGGTATACTTTTCGCCGAAGCAGGGGACTAGAATGGGGTGCACGAGCCAGGGGCAGTAAAAAGGGTGACGGGGGGGGAAGATAAGGATATGGTACACGTTAGCGAAAATGTGTGGTAGGATATTTGGTAGAAACACACGGTTTGGGGCACTCCGTCAGCCGTCGGGATGGAGTCGCCATTCCTGGGTAAGGCCTGCTCGACAGGAACTGCAGTTTGCTCGAGTATATTTGTGTGTGTTGCAACAGGCTTTTGAGGTACTTCGTGTGCGGATAGAGACTCCAGAGGAACCGAAGCCAGACTAGAAAAGGGTCTCGGGGGTTGGGTTGATGAGGCTTGGATATTTGTGTCAAGAGAGGAAATGGGATGGACGATATCCATTGCGGGATGTGTGGCACCTATTCCAGCGAGTGTGGGGCCTGTTTGAGCAGCCGAGTGAACGTGTCCTAACCTGTGAGACACTGTTATGATAGTCCCTGTTGGCTCGCCACAGGCTTTGCAGTTCATCTAACAATAAAGGTGGTTTAGCAACATATCAAGACTATCTAGGCATCTCTCTCCACGTATTTCACCAGTTTTTTAGTGTCCTCTTGGACGTGTCGGTGCCATTCAGTTTGGTTGCCAGCGAAAATCGTGATACCAGCAGGCGGAAGCCTGCAAGCGCTATAGAGTTTAAGAAAATATTACATGTCTCCTGCTGAACACAATCATGATTGAAAAACATCGCTACAAGAATCACACGTCTAGTCTTCATCCTCCTCAGGGGTGATGTCTCGGAACACAGGCTTAGGTTGACTCTCTTTCCAAGCTTTAGTCCACTGTGGATCGCTATCCACTTTCTCCGACATTCGTAACAAGGCTTCGCGAGGCTAGAAGAACCGTCAGCCACCTCCGTGATATGTATCATAAGCAAAACGCAATCCAACTCACATCTTCGTCTCGCATCGTATCTCTGACTAGGTTTTGCACGACATGCTGGGTAGCACTCGCCCCCACGCGTCCGCCTCGCCCGGGTCCAGACACAGGTAGCTCCGGTCGCATCGATTTCCTCGGATCCATCCTCTCCTTTTCCCGTTTACGCTTACTCGGTAGACCAAGTCCCACAACGGGTTCGTCGCCTGGTGTAATAACCGGACCGGCCTGGAGGGAAGCAGATACATCCTCGACCGTGATCTTCCTACGATCCCGCTGACGATTAAGGAGAACCGCTCCATGGGTTGAAGTAAGCGGTGAATAGAGTATGTGCACAGAGCCGTCTGCATGGGCGGTAAAGATCTATCGGCGAACCTTTGGTGAGCTTGGTATTCGCTGTGGAAGCGCTAGAATGTAAGCTTACCTGATTGATCTTTGAATGCCATTGGACATTGACCACACAGCTATCATAAGCGACCTCGTGCGCAATGGTGAGCCCCTCGCGTTTCAGGAACATCAACCGTCCAGTAGTCTTGCCGTCCTTAACTGGGCCCGCCACGGCAGTGACTATGTACTTCTGATCGGGACTCCAAATAGCGTTCATGTTGGGGTAAGGGGCAGGGAGGTCGGAGGCTGTATACAGGTTCTTCTTCAATTGGCGAACATCCCAGGCTGCGGATCCAAAACAAAATCAGACGCCGCTTGATGGTAACAAAAAAAGGGGGAACAGACGCACTCTTCACGGTGCCGTCCCCTCCTCGGGTGGCAATGTAATTTCCACTTAAGTCGAACTGAACAGATCCCGTCTCGGTGCCTTTAATGTGGGCGTTCTCGCAAGTGGCATTGGGTCGAACAAAATTCGAGGAACAAGACCACAAATGCATCGCGCCGTCATAGCAGACTGGATAGAAAAGTGAATCTGGGACGACACGAAATGGGGTACATGGTACAAACCTCCTACGATTTGCGACCCGGAAGTCGAGTAGCAGCAAGTCGTAACCTTGGTCCGGGCGCCTCGTTCTTTGCTCTTGACCACGATTACGGTATCCTGCTTACGTTTATTCTCGACGTCCCATATTCTGTGTTGCGCCAAAGTCAGAAGTTCCGTTCAAATCGTATAAAGTGAAATGATTACCGAATCGTGCTATCAGCAGAAGAGGTCATAAACCTGTTCTCGTGAGACGGGTTCCAGAAGGACCCCGTTACTTCGCCAACATGGCCACTATTAGCAATCGACTAGGGGTAAGGGACACGTGGGATAAAATGTGGGCAGGGACGTACGCAGTGTTCTTCATATCCCGAATGTATGGATCACCCTTAATATAAGTTGCACTGCATCGGGGTTAGTTGGACTGAATTATTGGGCAAGCTGTCGCACTCGCATTTCCTCGCCATCTCGATCATACAATTTTGGCTGCATAGTGGCGGAAATGCAAAGAAACCGGGTTCCATACGAGTTGTATTTCAGTTGGTTTACCTGAGGCTACATCAATACTTTGCGCTTTGTGTGAAAGGGTTTTGGGAACGTACGTAGTAACTCTCGGCGGGCTCAAAGGTCTTGAACGGCTTGCCAACACCCCCGCCCATGCCACCAAAGTCCCAAAGCTTCACATCATAGTCATGTGAGCCGGTCACGAACCGGGCGCCTGAGGGATCCAAGGAAAGTGCAGAGACCACTTTGGTATGATCTTTGAGTGTTGCTTCGTGTGTCGTGGGGAAATCCGGGGGTGCCTCATCGTCATCATCATCGTCATGGTCGTCGTCGTCGTCGTCGTCCCTGGTTTCAGGCGCTGAGGTAGTTGGATTATTGAGGGGAAGTTGGCCCGGTGGCGAGACGGCTTGAGGGTGATCCAGGGGGGTTGTGTGTGGGTGTTCAACTGGATGAACTGGATCTGGATGCTGCGGGCGCAGGAAGGGGGATTAGATTGCGCGAAGTGAAATGGTACACACGGGTACACGCGGCGTAAAACTCGTCGTAGCAGAATTTGGAAATTTGGAAATGTGGGGACGTACGGGTATGGTTAGAAAACTGCCGGCTGTCGGGCGACGTGCAGCTTCGTGGCGGGCCTGCTGCTGAGGCGGGGGACCTGCTAGGGGTTTCTTCTTCTGTTTGCCAAAGCCGCCGATACCCATGGTGGCGAGGAGGTCGCTGTCCATTGCGGCTGACGGTGACGCTGATGGCGACTACTTCCAAATCAGCTCATGTATTTGGTTGGACAGCGACTGCGACTGCGACCGCGACCGGTTGTCAACCGCCGTACTCCCCAAGTGTCGATGTCGACAAGCACGATTTGTCCTCTGCACCTGCACAATTTACATATCCCCTCGAATTTGCACGATTGCACGTTTACCGTTCTCCGTTCTCCGTATTCCACGGCCCATAGCACAGCCAGCACAGTCCGGCTAGTTGCAGTCGCACCACTCGCGCCAACGCTGCCTGCCAACTCGCTGCCAACTCGCTGCCAGCGCTGCCAGCGCTGCCAGTGTGGAAGGGCCGAAGCTGAGCTGCCGTTGTGGTTCGGAATATCACGTCATAGTCTACTTCAGACATCCCGGCGATCCGCTGCCCGTCTAGCCGTCTTGGTAGGCTGAACCAAATGCACGCGGTTCGTATTCACTGTCACTGACGGTTGTTTGTGTTAACCTCATTTGCTCATTTGCACTGTCTGCTTACTTATCCTGTATATGCATATTTTCATTATTCCAGGAACTCTCGTACGCTCTTCCCTTGCTGCCAATCAAGCCTTTTCGAGCGATGCGTCCGAGGTCGATTGCACATCGTCCATCCGGAGGCGATGAAATCTCCGGCTTAGACAGAGCGAAGTGTTCCCTCCTCCACACCATCATGACCGCATACTATATCGCACCGCTCCCCCTTGTCCGGTCCACAACCGATCCAAACCCGGCAACATGGGCACCGGTTTCGCGGTTGTGCTGCCGGGAGCGGCAGATACGATCGTTCATCACTTCAAGATCTGAGTGTTCAACAAGCTTCCTGAGCGTGTCATAGTCCGGGTGCGCTCCTTCTTTCCGCCTGGCACAATTCCAATTTACGGCCAAGGCACGACCACTCTCCGGGACTACACTTAGTAATTTCCCCCAATGTGGGTAAAATTCAGTCCTGTCAACGGAGCATCCAAGCTTCCGACCTAGAAAACCATTTCAAATTTAAGAGCGACACTCGTCTCAGCTAGCGCTCTCCTTAGTCGAACCAACGCGCTGCCACTATCTGGACACCTCTTTCGGTCTACTTTGTTCTCTCTATTTCGCATTTGACCACGCCTTCCTCCATCGTTCCCTTCGTCCCCATCCCCCCTCCCCCGCGATCTCCCCATACGATATGCACATCCACTCGCCAAACTCGCTCTCATCCACCGCGTCCTCAGGCTCAATCAACCCACCATCGCGCGCTTCGCCCCTTCAGGGCTCTGACTCGCTGCCTTATTGCCAGCAGCCTATTTCAGCTCTGGCCGGTCGGCCCAGTCAGTCGGGTGAATACGCTGTCCAGAATCCATCTTTCACTCTACTTCGTCAAATTCGTGTCCACGAGGTCCCCGCCACGCTTGCAAACGCGAACCCTCACACAATTGACATCCATTCTTCAGCCTTTGGATCTCAACCACTGCCCCGACCCCAGCCCCAGCTACAAAACGGACTCAACACCCATCTGGCTACCCAACCGGTTCACGACTTCCACGACCACACGCGTATGTCTCAATATTCGTACGCGGCCACCGGCTACAACCTCTCCATGTACAACCCCGATGCCCAGTCCCAGCTCCCTTCCCATATCCCGCCATATCCCCCTGGTACTATAGACCCTCGTGCTACGACTGCAGATGCCTCTCTTAGACACCCATCCCTAGCAGAACGCCAGGCTGGCCGTCCTGCACATGTCTACACCACCTCTGCCGCCTACGCCCCGGCGCCGTCCTCGACCGCCCCTACTGCATCACATTACCCGACAGCACCTCATAGGCAAGGTCCTCCGTCGATTTTCAGACATAGTGTTCACGCCCAAGCCTCCGATCCCTCCAATGTTTCCCAGCACCTGAGGCGCGATGCACCAACCCCGTCTGCATATCCTGGAACCCCACAGCAGATTCCTGCATACTCACATGGGCGTCCCACCGGATATTCCCATCCATCAATCGTGCAGAAATTACCCACGCAGACGGGAGGATCGCCTCTATACGACGAGCGCATGCCGCCCCCACCTCATCCTGCCACCAAATTGAGGATCGAACCCTCCCCTCCTCAGAACGGTTCAAGCACCACGAATACGTTCGTATCGCCACGCTGCATGGGGTCTTGTCAGAAGCTGATTTTTGTCCGGGTATTCTTAGGGTCAGTCCCACTAGCAGCGTCTCTCCACAAATTCGCCGCCTTCAGCCCCCGGACAGCCCTATTGTGGCCAAACGAGCCGCCCGATTACGACAAACTGGAAACAAGCGTCCCCGGCCGTCATCTGATGTATCCGAGGATGAGCTTGACTCTGATGAAGATGACCGACAAGCTGACCGTGGTCCCAAACTGTATGTGATTTGACACTCGCACACTTTAAGCAATTTCATTGATGAATCTCAAAAGTCACAAAGCGTGTTCAAATTGCCGCAAACAAAAGGCATGTCCTCTATTTCCATTTGTCACGTTTGCTATTGATGCCGAGATCGGGTCTGACAATATGATTTTACAGAGCAAGTGTGTAAAGAAAGACACAGAGGAGCGGTGCAGAATGTGCAAAGCCAAAGGACTTGAATGTGTCTTTGAACAGCGCACTGCACGCAAGCAACCAATGTGAGTCCATTCAACAAGGAATTGATCCCCCATGCGGACAACCTCCTTCGTTGCTCTAATGAGTGACAACGCTGAACTCTCTTATGTTCTGCAGACAACGTGGTGTCCTCCTGGAAGAGTTGAAGAAGAAAGATGCAGTCATAGAATCTCTCCGACAAATGCTGAAGCCACACATGCTCACGCTGTACTCTGCTTCAGAGGACCCATCGTCCTCATCTCCGCCTTCGAACTCTGCCACCACGGAAGAACCGGTACGGAGGCAAGTCTTGGAGTGGCTCGCCAATGCCGAACAGTCCCGCAATATGGGGCTGAACTTTGACTCGAAGGCCTACGACTCTTCCGATGGAGAGTCTGAATCGAGGACTTCCATTCCTGCCCATGCAAAGGGTCACGGCCGCTCGCTCTCTCTGAACACCGCGAGGGCCAACAAGCACCGGTCGCCTACCCGGTCGCTACGGCGCATCACGCTCCCAATGGACAGTCACCCAGTAGGGTTATTGGCCAAGTCGTCCTTACGTGGCTCGCGTGGACGTCTGTCCGCTGCTGGATCGAATGTCGATCTCACCTCGCCCGTTGAGATTGGGGTGGCTCGTCAAGACTACTTTGCATCGGGTATGTATCGCACCTTACTCTTCCACTCGTCCCATCTACTGACTCAAGCCCCTTTTCCCCAGGTTTCGCCGCGAGAAGTAACAAATTGGCAGAGCTTGGGTTGAGGACCATTGAAATGGACGCTGGCCTCAGTGAAGAACCGAAGCTTCTTCGAAAAGGCCTAATTGTCCCGGATGAAGTAGACAAGCTCTTCAAGATCTTTTTCGAGAAGCTAAATGTATGTGTCCCCCCCTCGGCCTTCTCCTTCTACACGTCCGGCCTGCTGAGCCTCTTTTCCCACCCTCGACAGGTCACGGTGAATATACTGGACCCGGTTCTGCATACGCCTACCACGACCTTTGCACGTTGCCCTTTGTTGTTTACTGTCGGTGTGTGGCGCCCATTTGTTCACCCTATCCCCATGCTGAGACTCTAGCTCAGTGTGCGCAGTGTCCTCAAGATTCTACACTGCAAGAAAGGAGCTCTATAGTATCGCAATGCACTTCGCAATGCAATCAGCTTCGGCTGCGCTTGTGGACAGCAAGAAGAGTGTCGAGCTCTGTCAAGCTTTCATCTTGCTCTCGATATGGAGTCTTCCCTCGCTCAAACATGAAGAGGATCGAACGTGGCTGTATCTAGGACTTGCCATTCGGTAGGTTAACTCTCCTAATCCTCTTATTCGAGTTGCTAAACTTGTTCTGTCGATATTAGGATGGCAATGGACCTCAATCTTCATCTCCCGAGCATGTTCGAGCCGACCACCGCAGAACATGAGCGTGAAGTTCTCAATCGCACTCGAACCTGGATGCTTTGCTACACCCTTGATCGCAGTACAGCAGCTCAACTTGGCAAACCCATGACCATCCGCGACAACTACACTATTCGCCACGGTGGCACCTGGTACAAGAGTTCGAAGTTTGGCGTCAACTCACCTTTCGACGTACATCTCGTCGGCTTGACTCAGCTACTTGGCATCCTCTCCGAATTTCTGAATGGTGTGTATTCGGACGTCGATCACCCGACTGGCCTTCGAGAGGACCTTGACCTGCAAACTGCGGCCAAGGAGATGGATGATCGGGTCCTGAAGTGGGCGAAAGATGAAGCGGCACTTTTCGAGCAAGATTCGGACTCTAATGGTGCGTGAGTCTCTTTGATGTCCGGGGCAATCGCTGACCTTCTCGTAACTCAGACCCTGCTTCCAACTTCCGCAAGGGCCTCCTACCCTTGTACGTCCATCTTCAAGAGAAATCAATCTATGATATTCACGCCCTTTCTAGCTATGTCAACTACTGCCGCCTCGTTATTCTGTCCTTTGGTTTCCAATACGCAATCCGCAACGGCCTTGTCACGACCTCCGACGATCAACTCGTTTCACGATGTTTCGAAGCTGCGTCAGGAGTCATTCTCACTTTAGTCGAACGAATGGCTCCCACCGAATACCTCAAGTACTCCCCGGACGGTTACATGGGGTTCCTTGCCTTTGCTGCGGCCTTCCTCCTCAAACTCCACCGACCCAAGTTCCAAGTCCTTCTCACACCGGTCCAGGCCGATAGCATCGTCCCACTACTTGAGCGACTTATTTCGACGCTAAACGATCGCAACGTCGCCGTCGACGAGATGCATGGGCCGAAGGTATACGCTCGGTTCCTCAGCACCCTGCTTGTGGGACATAGGAGTGAGGTGGCACAAGCACACGCCAGCAGTGGGCAGCGATCTGCCGTCGATATTGAGGTCGTCGCGCCACTATCCGCCTCCGCATTGAACAGCGACGATCCCGACGAGAAAGATGCCACCGCCTATCCGACATACGATTTAGCGAATGGGTATCTGCCCCACGGTGAAGGGTCTTACTTCACTGACGGTGCGCTGGAAGCGATCGTAGAGATGCCCCCCCACCCAAGCTTGATCCAACCCGACGTGTCTCACGAGATGCACACAGCGGAAACCTCGATCATGGACAACTTCCATGCCGACGACATCCTAATGACACATCTACGCCCCATGGACGGCGATTTTGCCAAGCTGTTTTACTACGATCCATCCATATGGACACCAGGCAATACGTACCCACAAACCCGAAGTGGTGCAACCCCGGGCTGCTATTCGTCGTTCGTCAACGGTCACGAGAACTAAAAAAAACCCTATGAACACCTTCCATGCATTCCACTCTCCTCATCAACTCTCCGATCCTAGTCACGTATGCGCCATATGCCCCGATACGTATGAATAACAATGGACTCCGCTCCGCTCCTGACATCTTGCCCACTGCCTATGTCGAACTCTTGCTATTTTATCGTCCTCAGGCAACTCGAGTGTGTGCAGCAATGTGTTTGTCTCAGGTAGAATATTTATTCAATCCCTCCCATCGCACTGTCAACCTGTCCAGTTTTAGCATCGAGACCTGTATTGTATCCAACTGAAGGAAATGTAACTACTGAATACACCTGTTCACCCGTCAAACCGCGTTGGCCGAGCCTTCCGTCAAAGCCTGCCCTGCCTGTCATTGACATTATGTCCCGATTTTAGCATCATAGGGCCATCTTCCAGTTTCCTGGTACCGGCTCCTTTCTTGTATCCATATGTGCTTGAGATCGCCGCTCTTCCTGTTACTAGAGCGCCATGCGGTTGTGTCGAGGGAAGAGCGAGGCGCCGCCGAGATCGCGCTTAGTCTTCCCGGAACGCTCCATCCTCAACCCGGTGGCAGACCATCCGGACTGAAGTGGTCGAATGATCCCGTTATCCGTTGTTCGGACTGGAATTGCTCTCGCGAACCCTCTCCCTGTCTCCCTGTGCCCTTGAAACCCGAGGGTAATGATTGTGCAGGGCCCAAATGCTCGGAAAGGACGGCCTCCCAGGCGTCCCAAGCTTGACTTGATGGTAATTTGTCCCAAATATGATACCCCGGACCCGTCATTCGGTCAGGATCACTGCCGAAACGCTTATGACCAAGGCGGTTTTACCTCGCACTTCCGATGATGGCCATCCCAGTTTGTTTTCTATGGGATAAGGCAGTTTTGTCGAGGGTGATTGGATATATTTGACACGTACTTCTACCGTGATCTCCGGAATAACCTGCTCAATTTGGTGTGTGGCGCGTATCATTGTCGGTGAAAGGCAAAGGCAGGTAGCCCAATCGTCAAAATACAACCATGACGTGTGAGTTTTCCTATTCAATAGACTGGACTTACAACCTAAGTGGACTGGCCACACACTTGCCTCATCCACCTATTGGTTTTTTGCGTACCGCAGAGGCAAGCAAGGACAAATAAAAACACTTGTTTCTATCAGAGCTAGAGGCAGTCTCACAGCGGTGCAAGCTTGTCGTCTTGTTGAATGCCCACACCCCTGCAATGTGTCGGTTCTGTCCGATGGATAGCCTGCAACCTTGTGTAGCATTTCATATCCGAATGGGGTTCTTTGGGGGTGCGTGTGTGTGTGATTAAGGGGTTAACTGTACACAAACTGCCACCCTCCCCGAAGTGACCCCCAGGTTCTCTGCGCCTGAGAAGCCGTTACCCTCCCTAGCGTACGAGTTACTAATCGGATTCAGATCTGAAATCCAGTAATTTCAACTATGGCCTTACTAGCGACAGAAAGAATGCCGGAGCGTGAAATTCCTCCTCGAGGACGGCTTACGCGAGACTCCCAACCCGAAAAAGCCCCGCCTTTGAGCTTGCCGGTCCAGTTTTGTTCATAATATCAAGTAATGGGCTCTCTAGGGAGCCCCGGCGTTTGCGAGGGCCCACGCTTGGGTCCGCCGTGACCCCGACCTGACCTTCGACCGCAAGGCTCACAGATTAGCGCCCCATGCCCCGGTACTTCAATATCAGCAAAACGTGTGATGCCGCATTGACCATCGCTATACCTGGAGTGCTCCCTCAGCCGACCGTCGTTAGTAATTCCTAATACATAGATATGCAAACCTTACCAAAGCACGGCAATGGAATAGCAATACCATTGGTTTCTGCTTTGGTTTCTTACGTCTCTCACTCGCTTGCAGGCCCCGTGAACATAACCTCGCCGGCTAATTCCCTTATGGCCCCGAATAGTGGTATACAAACAGTATGCGAAATGCTGATGCACCTTTTCCCATACAAGGAGAGAAGAGGAGCCTCGGGCAAGGTGTGAGAGACGCCTGCGCCTTCGGGGGCTCGATACTCTGGAGCTAGGCGGCCTAAGTGCCCACCAAAGAGCCCTGATTCATGTAGGTCCATGATTCTACATAAAATGACAGGCGCTTTTGACTGTAGTACCGCAAGAAGGGATCAACACCACCGTTCGTGTCAGAGTCTAAACGTACACCGCTAGAACCAGCACTGACCCCCTCAAGAAACCCTTGAGACCGTTTTCCTGAGCTATTGAGGCAATTGGTAGTGACTTGGAGACACTGACACCGATGGTGCTGGCGATGCACTGGTCTGAGGTACCAGACCCGTCCGGATGAGGATATTGGTGCGCCTGAATTGCAATAATGTTGTAGGGACCCAAAATGGTGGTGAAAAGGTCGGTATTGTTGCCGAAAGACCCCGGGACCACGTGGAAGTCCAAGAGGTTCCCTAACGAGGATGAACTAGGAGTTCGCACCAGCGACACGAATACCGTTGATGGCGGCCCGGTTCGCGGCGAAGGCATCCGAGCCAAGCTGCCCAATGCTCGTTCTGGATATCAAAAATAACGTTTGAATTCGGCTTAAACTTAGTTACCAAAATCTTTTATCAAGCTTGGGAGTTCGATGTGTTGAGAACTGACAGCACCGTTACCTCAAGGAGCTGTGAGAGTTGAGGACTGAAGCTCACCCGGCAATTGTAATTGTATGGGTCGCCCTGGACAGAACCTACCAGCGTGGGTACCCTTGCGGGTGATGTGGTTCACAGTCGTCTTGAGGCCGTCAATGTAGACAGGACCGAAGGGATGGATGAGATCAGCTGCAGGTGGACTGAGGCGCTCCATCCAGGGAGAAACGGAAGGTGCTCAAGCCCTTGCCGATGGAGTGCTAGAAATTTAGTAGGGTAGGGGAGCTATAGGTCACCCTTGTGTTGCATCGATATGGCCTTGTATAACCGTTAAAACAGAGAAACCAATGCAAAGCTACAGAAAGGGACAAAATTTGATTGCATCAATACACTTGATACCAAGGATATTCTGGGTACCAAATTCGGTGCACCACTCGCTCACTCTACCGATGGCGGTGGTAGTAGGGGCTGTCGACGCCTCCGTCGAGTTGCTGGTGTTGGTAGTCCTTGTCGTAGAAGCCTTCGTCTTTTTTGTGGATATGCCTTGCAGACACTAGGAATATCACAGACTGCTATTTGTCCAACCTTCTTAACAGCGGAGTGATAAAAGGTTGCAGCGAGAGCAACGAATTTGTTCATTATTGATAGAGGTAAGGAGCGAAGAAGTTTAAAAGAGCACACAGCGCGTATGCACCTCTTATCCGCGACTCATCAGCACCTGGAGGTATCGACAACATCGGAAGGGCGATATAAGAGGACGAGTTGGATGGAAATTGACCGCACGTGAAATAAAAAACACAGCGGGTCTTGACCGAAGCTACATAAAGATTGTCGATGCTCCAAACGGTGTTTTTGCGCCAGAGACGACGGTTCGTAGTCAACGAGGCCGACCTGGGTAATACGAGGTTGGAAGAGGAAGTGCTTTCATGAGAACTATCACACCCAATTGTTCCGGGTTTTGGAGTTTGGCCGCTCAGGAGCAAACCTCAAAGTAGCACTAAGCAGAACGGCGGGAGCAAAGTATCACTGGCGTACTTGGTAGACTAATAAGGTATACGTCTGTACTCCCAAAATGGGAGTTGCCGAATCAAGATTTCAGAAGTAGTGTTCCAATGATGAGGATACCATATCGTCTTACAATCACTAAACAATGAATTTCTTTCGTCTTTGGCTCTCTCCTACACCTTTGCTTTCAATTCTCCTGCTGAATCCCCCCGAAGCAGTCAACCCTTCGCAAGGCGATAAACCGCCCTCGAGTACTCGACCTTTGCACTCGCTGCATCATCAACAAACCATACTACTGTTCCAGGAGATATGGGTCGCACCCGTGAGCAAGGCAGCTCTTGCTCGGGTCGGTCCAAAACCCTTTGCAGCATATCCTGCTTCGCGGCACCAGTTGCTACAAATGCCACGCGGGCCGCATGATTAAGTACAGGGTAGGTGAGCGTCAGTCGGACCGGGGGAGGCTTGGGTGAATCCTCGATAGGTGCGACCCATCGGTCCTCTTCATCGAGGAGCTCATGATCAGGGAACAGACTGGCAGTGTGCCCGTCGGGACCCATCCCGAGAAGGACCAAGTCGAAGACTGGGAATGCAACAGAGTTTTTGCTGGCGAATTCCTTGATGAGTTCCTTCTCGTAGGCATCGGCGAGCTCTTCGAGCACATCGACAGGCCGGTCTGGAACATCCTCGATACCATCGGCTGCGAGAGAGACGATCTTATCCTTCCCAGCTTGAGCTAGAACTTCTGGCGTGAGGTCAGAGATTCTGGTATTCTCGAGGTCGAGCGCTTGGAGGTAGTCAGGGAGGACCTTGTAGATATGATGGATGTTGTCCTCGAGTAGCTGAGAGCCAACTAGGTTATAGAATTCTTCTTGGCAGAGCTTGTGGTTGGAGTCGGGGTCATCGAGCGGTACGACGCGCTCATCGGCGTAATAGATGCGCCTGTCAGAGGGGAACCAGCGTCAATGTGGCACCACCAGAAAAGAAGTACGGGTATTATGCAATCCCCACAAGGAGAAGTACGATCGGGAAGCAATGTGCAGCCACTCGACGTCACTGAGCTTCAGAGACCTGGAGCGCAAAGCGACTCACCAGAGGCCCCACTTAATCTTCCCATGGTACTTTGATACCAGCTTTTTGAGCATCTTTGGCAAACTGCCCCCACTGATCGCGAGGGTGAACTTGTCCCGCTTGGACGCAATTGCTTCCTCTTGGACGTTGAAAATATAGTCCGCAAGGGCGTCTTGAGCTGAGTCAGAGTCAGCAAACGAGTATAAGATTGGCGCAGAGGGGTGTTTCGCTGCCATCTCTAAGTGGGCTGGATATGGGTGGGGTGAAGATCGCAAAACAGTCTGGCCAGCCCGACTCTTAGGTGCTGAACGCCACAATCAATCTAGAGGCTGGCATTCGTAATCACCCATACGCAATTGCTCGTCACTCTCCGCCGGTCGCTCTCCGCCATGGCTGACACCTACGATTGCTTTCTTCAGCACGGCATCTGGCTTTGTTAGAGAAACCCAGAAAGAAATCCAAGCGGAGTAGCAAAAATCACAATGGGAGAAGCGGCTACCGTAGCAAGTAATTCGTCAGCTCCGATCGCTTTTTTGGCGCCGTCAAGCAATGGCAGAGTGTCCGGAAAAAACTGGAAATCCCAGAAAACAGCCACAGTGTAAGGTGTCCTATCTAATAACATTCAGTAGTACTACTTCACCACTACACGTATGACCTAGAACGTTCATAGGCTGACACTCACTCCCCGACTTCCAGGCGGTCACACTTAGCACGCGGAGTCAAAACGACATCCTGGGAAGCCCGGAAAGAACGTGACACAAAAGCTGCAGCCATTAAGGCTTTGCAAAAAGAGATGAAAGACGAGAAAGCGGTCGAGCTGCAGCGGTTTGTTCCTTTTCATTGAACTTCGCATTCGCTGACTTTCCTCTGAGGGTAGGCAACGTGATGCTATCAAAGAACGGAGAGAACAGGCAGAAGAAAAGAAGAGGTTAGAGGAAATGAAGGCAAAGGTGGGTTCGACGACTTGATTCAAGTCCTCTCCACCCAAACTTTTGTCCTAGATGTCTGCTAAGAAATTAGCACGCGTTCGAAGGCGTCAAGGTCGTAGCAAAAAAGTCAATCATTGACCTCACTTCATCTTCGGTTCTTTGGTGACGCTCTTAACACTAGTCTCCTTCCTTCCATATATCAATACATATTCCACCGAAATAAAATATAGCACAGATAAAACATCTATAGTCACGATGAAAGTTTGGTGGCGTAACGTAGCAGCGCTTTGAGGGCAAAGAGCACGTTCTTCAAGCCTCGTGTCCAGCTTTCATCGCTGGTTGAGAATGGTAGCTTAATGGAATGCTCCCCTATCCTCTCCTTGTTGATCCTAGGGAGTCATGAGCTCCGAGTACAATGGAGCAGCCTGGTGGACGTACGTGCAATACGCAGGGAACACCACACTCGGGTCCTCCTTCTTTACGAACTCCATCACTTGTCGCAAGCAATCGAGGAAGATAACCATAGCCGTATCGAAGCGACGGTTGTGCAGTAGTCGTCCGAGGGCCATGTCACCGGTTCCATAGAGCTCGTAAACCGACTTATCAGCTATTCGTTCCACCTTTGAGAAGGAGCCGAGAGGGTGCAAGGCATAAGTCTCGAATGTATAGTTGAGCTTGCGGGCGATGGTGTAAAGCAAAAGAAGTGCTTGACCCCAGGCGGCATTGACTTCTGTCCATTCCACCTGGATAGTTGTCGTGGGTGTCATCACGAAGAACTTTCTGGTTACAGCTTACCGTAATGGTCTGGCCGTCAACGAGGCCTGTTCTTCCGAAGCGCAGGCCGTTGATGGTACCGAATACCGAACCCTCTTGACCGATGCAAAAGGCATCATTGTAAACATTTGTATGTTCTAGTCGGTCCAAAGTTAGAGCATCGGATGCGTACGCTGCTCGAAGTGATCGTAATCGGTCTGCCTGCTGAGCACTTTGTAGCATGGTGGCGTTATGGGCCCTCCAAAACCTACAGTCCGCGTACGTTGGTAGTAGACCAATCACAAAATTATAGGGCTTACTCTGCTTCCTTCTCTTCAAGTTCCTTCTCCTCCAGTTCGAGAGCTCGAAGCTCAGCCTCCAACCCCTCACTCTCCTGCTGGGCACCCCTCAGCTCTTCAATGGCCCTCTTCTCCTCCTCCTTCAGGGCTTCAATCTTTCTCTCAATCTCAGTGTTACTACTTCCAAACTTGGAGCTCTCCGTCATCTCTCTCTCCCGCTCTTTCCTTAGTTCCTTTTCGGCTCCAATATACAGATCCCTCTCTTTCTTCAAGTCCCCCAGTTGCCGGTTGAGAAGTGTGATAAGGAGGTGAGTGCATTCATCGCAGAGCGGGTGGTCCACTTCCGTTTTCGAACTAAGGTGCGAGTACAGACGGAGGGTGGAACGTAGGTGGTGGGAAAGAGGGGTCGAAGGGACATTGCGTGGAGATAGAGGTGCAGGTGGTGCCGTTTCAACGGTGTTTCCCGTAGCTTTATTCTTCCCCGCCGCAGAGGACGACTTGCTGCTCCCACCAGGAACATTGTTTCCAACAGCAGGAATAGCCCCACGAGGAAAATTAGGTGAGGGAGGTGTAGTAGGTATCTTTTTGATGATCGAATCCTGCAGCAGAACAAAGCTCTCCCCACCAGCGATTGTGGCGCGATGCTGTTGATTACTTAGGCCTCTACTCCCGCGTCTCTCGTGCGCAGAGCGCTCCCAGACAGCCTTGACGCTCGGATGACCTGGCGTCCGCGATAGTTTATCATACATACTGGCGTATTTGCTGCTGGAATGTGACGCTCCGTAGCGCGGAATGGAGCCTGCCACCATTTCGTAGGCAGAGGGAGATAAATCGACTAGGGACGCGTCTATCTGAAGGGGCTGCTTGCATTGCTGGCAGTGCATTAGAGAGAGGTGTAGAGGTTCAAGCGCGAACACCCAGCCTCAGAACAAAGAGAGAGCGAAACTCTGACAGACAAATCAATCATAGCGACGCCGTGGGCTTATACACGCCGTGAGAGTGGCAAACTGGTCGAGTAGATTACGAGACCAAAAAATTTATTCGCTCAGACAGAGCACTTAGTCGGGGGTGGCTTATCAAACTGAGGCAGAGACAGAAGGAGGTGAGGAAAAGAGAGGCAGAGAGGTAGAGGAAGCAGACGCAGGCGCAAAAACACACGATCGATGAGAGTAGCTCTGATTCTGGTGACCAAGAAGAAGAGAGAGCGCACAGAAAGCAGCGGATGGAAAGAGGAGAGGATGAAAAATAATCATGCATATTAGCCCGGCAGAAAGGAGAGGAGAGAGATAAAAGATGAGAGATGTGCGAGAACTAATGCTGCAGGAGGAGAGGAGAGAAAAAAGAAGAAGCAGAAAAGGGGCGACGAGACTATGCCATGATTGAATGTGTTGTGCGTGCGATGGGGAGGCGGAGCGTATGGAAGGATGGCGGCGCAAGTGGGATCGGAGGGTTTGAGGGTCGGTGTAGCTTGGGACAGGGAGGAGCTGTTGGGTTGATTGCATGGGTTGAAAATGCTGAGAGAGAGGAAAGACCAAGAGAAACGGAAGGTCAATTTGAGCCATTTTCGATTCAAGGGGTAAAACACAAGGACTTGGTGTGTACTTCAATATCCATCGGCGGCGAATAAGCGTGCGTTAGGTATTTATACGCCCTTATTATCAACGGGCTGGCCGGCACCAGGTTGGTTGTAGTAGCCTGTCAAATTACGATCAATATTGGTCGTATAGTGCTTAGATATATTGACACCTACCGCCCCAGTATTGTTGGTAGAGTTCTTGAGTCCATTGAGGGTTGGCCGCAGCGGCAACATTTGGATCAGTGCCGGGAGCAGCCTGGGCGCCAAGAGCGGGGACAGCACCAGGTGATACAGCACCATAAGCGCCATATTGAGCATAGTTAGGATAAGCCCCGGGACTAGGCATTCCGTACATTGGCTGCTGGAGAAGAGGATGAATAGAAGTATGACATTGGGAACATGTCGCCTACCATAGACCCATAAGCACTCGGAACACTTGATGTAGGGGTCATCATAGCTGATGAGGGCGCAGACGTGTCACCAGCAGCCCGATCCTTTCCCCAACTGCACCGTATTGCCCGACCTCCGATGATGTGATTTTGTAGATTGACAATGGCAGCGGCAGCACCTTCGTGGGTGTCCAGCTTGACAAATGCAAAGCCTCGATCCGCTTGCATCCGTACATCCGCGACGTAACCGAAGCCTTGGAAGAGAGGAATGAGATCGGCCTGGGTCACAAAATTGGGGAGATTGCCGACGTAGACGGTAGTGTTGAAAGCGGGAGCTTGAGAAAGGACCTGTTCGTACGTGCTGCCTCCCGTTGCCATTCCCGGCATTGGCATGGTCGCACCATAAGCAGGCGCGCCCATCGGGGACATGCCACCAACAGGGGGTCCGGCGGCCATGGGAGACATTGGCATTGGTCCCATCCCCATACCGCCCATCCCTCCGCCGCCGCCAGCAGTACCTGCCGTCTTCTGATTCGCCCAATTCACGCGGATGGCGCGCGAGCCCAACCACTCGCCGTTCATAGTCGCAATCGCCTGCTCCGCATCCGTCTTATCCCTAAAAGCCAAGAAGCCATATCCCCTCGACTTGCCGCTGTTCATGTCCCACATGACGCGGGCATCAGAAAGGGTACCGAATGCGCTAAAGGCCTTTTGGAGCACTTCGTCGTTTACTTCCGGAGAGAGGTCACCGACGAAAACGTGGAAGTGGTTGGTTGTGTCCTCCTTATTCTGCGTACCCTGGTACGCCCAGTTTACGCGGATCTCGGTGTCGAAAATTTTGCGACCGTTGAGAGTTTGCAGGGCCGTCTCTGCAGCACGCATGTCCGTGTACTCGACGAACCCGTAGTTGAGTCCGCCGTGTTGGTAGTTGCGATCAGGGATGATCTTTACGTGCTGGACTGGTCCTGCGACGGCGAAGATCTCGGTGAGCATGTACTCGGTCTGTAGTGGGAGAATTTCAGTAGCCCATCAGCAGATTTTACGGGAGCCAGAGCTGGGGGTGAAGGGGCAGCAGGACGCACCACACGAGGACTCAGATTGCCAACGTAGAGATGGGCTCGTTTTGGAGCCAGACTGCCACCGTCGTAGCCTTGCATCGTAGATTATTCAACGCAGATAATGGCACCTGCGGATCATGTCAGCAAACGGGCCCCTTTGAAATTTTGCGAGACATCGGCCTGAAATCATACAGAAAAGAGGAGAAAAGCAGGTACTATCAATGAAGAGCCAGGAAATGGTACGAAACGAAGCAGTACACTGGTCTCTGCAGACGCGCGGTCCAGTCGTGTCCGAGGTGGGCGAGTTCAAGGTCGAAAAGAATTCACTCCAAAGGTTTCCGCTTTCAACGGTATTATTATTCCAGTTAAGCTTCGACTCGCTACAAGCCCCTAAATAATTCCATCTACTGATTACGATCCGCCGGGACGTTGAGCAGCACATTGCCGCTCCCACTCGGGATGTACGAGACGTTGCGGTTGTTCGCCAACGCCTGCACGATCGCTTTGGCAGCCTCGATTTTCCGGAAGGTGACGAACGCGTCTCCCGCTTTGTCCAACGCACGGGAGATGGTCGCTGCCGCTTCTGCTTCGCCTTCTGCACGGATAACCGCCGCTTGTCGCTCTTGTTCGGCCTGGACAAATGGTAGGTGAGTGGACGACTACGTTGGTGAGACGGTACGAGATGCGCAAACCTTTTCAACGACGAATTTGGCGCGTTCGGCGTCTGCAACGTGTCAGGATTGAGCGATGTTATGTGAGCCGCGTACCGGCTCACCTTGCTGGGCAATTTGCTTCGCTTCAACCGCCTAATTGAGGGTTTGAGTTTCAAATTTGCTTCATGTCATTCGCCAGCTACGTACTATCGTGAATTCCTGGAGAGACTAACGGTTGGTCCACTTTTCAAAATTGTTTGTTCGTGTACGCACCTTGCCGAAGGTCAAATGAGTAATTGATACATCTTCTAAGGCGATGTGGAACTCCTGAGCACGGCGTACAAGGTCCCCGCGAATACGTGCGGAGACCTGAGAAGGAAATTTAGCAAGGCCTCCGAGATTTAGGCATGACACTTACGACTTCTCGCTGGGTGATCAATTCGGCAGCATCAAACTGAGCGACGATACTTTTGAGAACTTCATTGCCAATCGAGGGTACAACCCTCTCGTCATAGTCGGTCCCGAGTGTCTGGTAAATCGTGGGCAGTTGCTGTACATCCGGCCGTAGCAGTACCCTCAACGTGATTTGTACCATCTGGAGATCTTTAGTACCGGTGGTAGTCGCGATGAGCTACACAAACTCGTCTGTCAGCGCAAGTGCGGTGCCGAACGGTCGCACGTACTTTTGGTTTGGTGCGGACATCAAAGAGAATCGCTTTTTGTAGCCATGGAACCAAGAAATGAGTGCCCTCGGACGAAGCCTGTGTGTGGCTGGTAAGCTGCGTTGATAAAAATGCGAAGGCGTTGCTGACCGTGCGTTTGACGCCAGAAAATCGGTCGAACATGACCGCACGGTAGCCTCCACTATGAATAGTACGTTGAGTGGGTTTGTATTGAAAGGCAACACGTTCACACGTACGGCACATCGTAAATGGAGGCATTGACGACGGAGAGGCCAATTGCGGCGGGGACTACATAAGTGTGGGTAGTGGTTATGAGAGTATTGGTGATAATATTGCATGATTACCTATTATTCTGCCGAGGTTGTTCAATATGTTTGCCATGGTCGAAGTCGAGCCTCTGGATTTCCAGAATTCCAATTTGGACCCATCTGCTTCGACTCGATTTCTGGCTATTCGACCTGAGGTCTCCTGTGCGAGCTATCTGGCCGATAATTCTGGGATGGATTACTGAGAATATCATTAGCTTACACTCGTTCTTGTCATACGCTCCTGTCGCTCGTTACGGTCCCCTTAGAATGGCCTCGCAATCGACGACCAGTGTTTCTCCAGTCCAAGGTCCCTCGTCAACCTCTCTATCACCTTCAGCACCCCCTACATCGGCGCCTCCGGCCCAGGTTCCCTCCTCCGCCACCCCTTCAACTTCTGCTGCTGCTTCAACAAGTCAACAAACCCAGGCCTCATCCCGACAAACATCAGCATCAACGCTATTATCCTCTGCATCTCAGGTAGTTCCAACCCCAATCTCTACCTCCCAGTCGCTTCCATCGACTGCTACACTTCCCTCATCACAACCATCCCCATCCTCAGTCGACAACAATGTATCGAATACCTCAGGCCCAGATGCGGGTCAACCGATGAAGATCATAATTCCCGTCGCATCCGCAGTCGGCGGCCTATTTGCCATTTTGTTGGTCTCCTATTTCTATCGGCAATACCAAAGAAGGCGCCAGCTCAAAGAGGCGCCACTGCCTGCAAAGCGCACTCCTGCCATCCTCGAGCGACGTCACGCTCAGTCGGTGTACAGATTCAAAACGCCAGACAACGCCGAGTATGATTCCCTCATGGCCCCGATCACATCATCGCCCTACCATTTGTCTACTGCATCGTACCTACCATTTCCCTCGACATCCACCAATACATTCGACGGCGCTTATACCCACCCCTCACCGACACCGTCTGCCTCACTGACACGGCTTGCATCGGCTTCGGTTGTGTCGCTTGAAAGACAACCCTCCACGGTTTCATCGCCCACGCCTCCCTATGATCTCGTCAAAGACACTTCGGCAAACATTTTGCCTGCCCTCACTAGCAACTATCCCCCCAACAGCCCCCCACAGTTTCTCCAGCAGCCTTTTACCCCTCCACATGTAAGGCGAGACTTGCGGCCCGTCGCTGAGCACGCTCGCGCAGTCTCTCTAGTGTCCGTGGCCTCACGCCATTCGACGTACTCTCTTGCCACCACGCGCTCCGGACAGCACCCTGGGAGCGGGAGCACTCTGCGAGGCGCTCCTCACAGAAACAATATGAACATCATCTTGCCTCAACCATTAGGTCCCAATAGTCGCCCTAACTCGACGTACAATGTGCAACATGGGGAGCCACCACTGATGCATCTGCAACACATGGGCCCTCAAGGAGACATGCCCCCACACCCTCCTGTGCAAGGATTGTGGAATGAATATGGAGTAATTCGACACCGGAGTACCGCGTCCAGGGGTGAAGGTGAGTGGACGGGTGCAGTCACACCACCACGCGTGCATTTCGACGCTTAAGATCTGATACATTTCCCGTAGAATGGGAGGGGAGCAATTCAGGAAACACTCAAATGTCCCCGGTCACGAAGCCGCATCGCGGAATGTCGCACGCACAGTCCGCTCCGACGATTGATTGGCGCCAACACGGGTCGTCACTCCCGGGTCTCCCCGATCACAATGTCAATGTGGGCATGAATCCGCCGCCTGTTCCTCCTCTGCCGCCACTCTTCCAAATGTCACGCGTGGATTCCCGTGCGTCCGGAACCTCTAACCAATACACCTCGGCGTTCCTCACGCCACCCACGTCCCTGACGCAATCACAGCAGTCATCGCCTCCCCGCTCTCCGCTCAGCAAGATAGCTGGAGAGAACCCCGACCCGGACATTGAGGTCCTTACCGGCGCAGACCCAGAGAAAATGGAACAAATACCCCAATTGGAAGAGCCTATAGAACAAGCCCGCCTGCTTCCTGACTCAGTGTTTGCCGATCCCAATGGGGAGCTGGAGAGCGCGACGATCGAGAGCAGGTGGAGCTCAGCGTCGTTTACACCCGCCCAGGCCCGCCTACTCTCCCAGCAGACGTGATGGGCAAAGCGAGAATGGGCACTGTGGACACTGTGCGTTATCGCCCATCACCTATGACCTGGATACGCGAGCTACATAGAGAGGAAGTTCTGGTTCAATTCGAAGTTCTCATTTATCATTAATATCTGTGCCGTTATGTTTGTTAACTACTCGATCTTTCCACGTCTACCGGTTTTCCGTCGCTGAACGAGGAAAATCGAAATCCCGAGTACTTATTCGGCCTGCCGTGTTACCGACCTACCACGACCTACCACGACCTACCACCTCGTTTCGCCTATTATCTTTAGCAATAATACGTGGTCACATCGTGGTGTAACTTCACCCCAATATTCTGTTTTCCAGCCCTTTCGCGCTCTCTATCTCCCCTCTGGTGTGACTACATACTATCGGGGTTTTGGCGATTGCACCGACCCGTTTACCATGTGTACGTACTGGACGTGGAAATGTAGAGGCGCGTTATATGTGCACCGACGCTAAGAGTTTGAGAGGGGCCGAGAATACCCCCGCCAACTCGATTGAAGTCGGTTGGTGCTGGCCTAGCCGCTAACCGTTTGGAGGGATTTATTGGAAAGGACAGATGGATGATAACCAGTCGAAGATGAGATGAGACGAACTTCTTACGTAGTCAAACCACCGCGCCCAATCGTACGCGTAACATAGGTATCTACCTTAGCACGATAATTGGATTACAAGAAAAAGAGTTTGAAGGTTATTTGTTGAGGGGCTATTTGTTTTACCTTGGACTTTGCCTTCCCCGCCAATGTGCGGAATTGTGGTTAGCGTTGCAGTTAAAGGAGCCGAAGAGGCTGTAATAAACACAGCCGAAGGGCTGGATGTCTGGGAAACGCTGGTTACGTTGAATACTCCTCGTGGTGCGCTGCTATTCCCGATCCCGCATAACTTTTGCCATCTGAGAATACTGACCGAATACCTATATATAGGTCCCGACTATCAACACACTGTAACACTCGAAGTCTCCCCTCATATAAATGTGAGGATGTTCGCGTCCGTGCTACACTTACGTGGAGGGCAAGTTACCAAGCAGCCGCATGTGGATCCTGCCACAGGGGATATATTCTGCTGGAATGGAGAGGTAAGCTTCGTCTTCCTTATTGAGCTTGACTGTGATAGAGGTTCTGATCTTGCAGGTGTTCGAAGGGATGGAGGTAGGCCATAATTCATCCCAACACACCAAAAAATATTGACGAGTGCCCATATAGATCAGTTCTGAAGAGAACGATGGCGCCAGACTATTTCAGAAGCTCGTAGAGATGGGACCGGATGGGCTGCTGGAGATATTTGCTTCCATCGAGGGACCGTAAGTAACCCATTTCGGTTCAAATCCGGTGTATCAGCCTTTGAATGACTCCTCCCTAGGTACGCCTTTGCGTTTTACCATGTCAGTCGCCTCGCACTCCCTTTCGCCCCGAGTTCATCGTGTCCTTCGCCAGAAAGCCACTTGCACTCTATATTGGGGCCGAGATCCCCTCGGGCGTCGGTCCTTGCTCATTCAGCGACCAACTCCCGAGGACCCTCGTCTTATCCTCGCTTCAGTTGGAGATGAGAACGTGGGTTATGAGGAAGTGGCC
>Ga0307513_10001913_pt1 | contig 29595 bp, 26 predicted proteins | sample 15_EM_MG_FD_202174 | JGI IMG/M metagenome (GOLD analysis project Ga0307513, IMG submission 202174) | Populus trichocarpa ectomycorrhiza microbial communities from riparian zone in the Pacific Northwest, United States - 15_EM | ecosystem: Host-associated > Plants > Roots > Unclassified | place... | reverse complement strand
CATCGACTCCAGGGCCACGTTGCCCGCGAGGATCATGAGGTCGGCCCAGGAGAGGCTCTGGCCGTACTTCTTCTTGACCGGCCACAGCAGACGGCGGGCCTTGTCGAGGTTGCCGTTGTCCGGCCAGCTGTTCAGGGGGGCGAAGCGCTGCTGACCGGCGCCGCCGCCACCGCGGCCGTCGCTGATGCGGTAGGTGCCCGCGCTGTGCCAGGCCATACGGATCATGAACGGGCCGTAGTGCCCGAAGTCGGCCGGCCACCAGTCCTTGGAGTCCGTCAGCACCGCCGTGATGTCCTGCTTCACGGCGGGGAGGTCGAGGGTCTGGAACGCGGCGGCGTAGTCGAACTCCTCGCCCAGCGGGTTGGAGACCGCGGGGTTCTTCGCGAGGATCTTCAGGTTCAGCCGCTCGGGCCACCACTGGCGGTTGCCGCCGCCCTGGGTCGGGTGCGGGGCGCGCGTGTGCGCGACCGGGCAGCCACCCGTGCCCTCGGTTTTCGCGTCGGTGACGATCGCGTCATGGTTCTCAGACATGGGAATCCTTCCGGACGGGGCAGATCTCGGTGGTGCTGACGAACTGCGTGCTCAGGAACTGGGGGTGGGGGGACGCGGAGCGCGTGGAGGAGGTCACACACGCCGTCACGTCGCTGCTGTCTCCTGCCGTACTGGAGTCTCTTCCGGTCCCTTGGCCATCGCCGTAAGCGATCCTACAATGGACAAGGTCCAAGTCAAGAAGTGTGACAAATCCATATCCTATCGGAACCCGGACGTCCACTGGTAAAATCCGTGTATTCCACCGAACCTGAATAGGTGAACGATATGAGTGACCTGCTGGAGCGACTGCGTGGGCGCGGCTGGCGGATGACTTCCCAGCGGCGTGTCGTTGCGGAGGTCCTCGACGGCGAACACGTCCATCTCACGGCTGACGAAGTGCACGCGCGTGCGGCGCAGCGGCTGCCCGAGATCTCCCGGGCGACCGTCTACAACACCCTGGGTGAGCTGGTGTCCCTGGGTGAGGTCATAGAGGTGGCCACGGACGGGCGGGCCAAGCGGTACGACCCGAACGCGCACCATCCCCACCAGCACCTGATCTGCTCCAACTGCGGGATGATCCGCGACGTCCACCCGACCGGTAACCCGCTTGCGGACCTTCCGGCGGAGGAACGGTTCGGTTTTACGGTGTCCCAGGTCGAGGTGACGTATCGGGGGCTGTGCGGGGCCTGTTCGTAGGTCTTCTGTTTGAGGCCGACCGCGGCGCCGTCGTGGCTGGTCGCGCCCACGCGGCGGAGCCGCATATCGATACAGCCCCGCGCCCCTATCGGGCGCTCCGCGCCCTCAATCCGTCGCACAGCACCCTCAGGGCCAGGTGCGGGTCCGCTCCCGCGTTCGCCCGGTGTCGTAGTGCCAGTAGCAGGCCCGACAGCAGAGCCATCAGGTCCGCGATGCCGATGTCGGCGCGGATCGTGCCGGCCGACTGGGCGCGGGTCAGTAGGTGACCGAGGGTGCGGCGGAGGTCGGCCGAGGTCGCGTCGACCGTTGCCTGGACCTCGGTGCCCGCGTGGGCGATCGCGTCGATCAGGTCCGCCTTCGTCACCGCGTCCGTCACCAGCCGGTCCAGGACCGTGAACAGTGCCGCGCCCGGGTCGTCCGCGTCGCGCAGGGCGTGAGCCTCGGTGAGGAGCGGGTCGAGCCGCTCGTGGACCACCGCCTCGAACAGGCCCTCCTTGGTCGGGAAATGGCGGTACAGCGTGCCCGGCCCCACGCCCGCCCGGCGCGCGATCTCGTCCAGCGGGACCGAGAGCCCCTCGGCGGCGAACGCCTCCCGCGCCACCTCCAGCAGCCGGTCCCGGTTGCGGCGGGCGTCGGCACGCAGGGGCCGGTTCTCTGGCGGCATCTCTACGGGTCTCCCTTGCCTTGGACTGTCGTACGACGGCCTTGAACTCGCGTCGAACCTACCTGGAGCATTTAAACGGGGCGCCGTCTCCGGTACGGTGTGGTCAACCGGGGCGCACTCTCCGATTCTGCCCCGCTTCCTGCCCCCGCAAGGAGAAGAACCCCATGGCCACCCCCGCCAGCCCCGCCCCCGGCACCGCGTTCCTCGCCCTCGACTACGTCACGTACATCGTCGACAACTTCAGTCACGACTCCTCCGTCGCCGAGCGCGCCGCACACGCCCTCGCCGCCGCCCGTACGGCCGGACTGCCCGTCTTCTTCGCCGTCCCGCAGGGCATGCAGGAGCAGATCCACCCCCTCCTGGCCCCCGCCGAGGGCGAGACCGTGCTGACCAAGACGAGCTTCAGCGCCTTCGCCACCACCGACCTCCGTGAGCGGCTGGAGGCCGCCGGGGTCGGCCGGATCGTCGTCATGGGTGTCGCCACCTCCGGGACCGTGCTGTCCACGACCAGGTGGGCGGTCGACACCGGCTTCAAGGTCACCGTCGTCGCCGACGCCTGCGACGACCCCGATCCCCAGGTCAACGCCGTACTGCTCGACGAGTCGGTCGCCCCGAAGAGCTGGATCGGGCTGTGGCGTATCGCCGATGTCCTGCCGACGGACGAGATCCCCGAACTGCGCCGGTGACAGGGGCTGGTGCCTGACCGGCTGGAACATCGCTTGCCGTTGGGTCGCGGGTCATCGGGTGTCCCTGCCAGGGCTCGCGGCGCCCGCCTCCGCCGAGGGCGGGAGAACGCCCGCGACCTACGGCCGGGCCACCCGCACCGGCTTCGCCTCCCTCTCCGCCGGCAGACGGTCACCGACTAGTCGCTTCCCAGCACCACCGTCCCGGACGAGCAGAACCATCCGCCCGTCCCGGACGCGACCGCGAGGCGCGGCAACTGTCCGTCTCCGGCGCGTACTTGACGCGCCTCGCCCACGTCCCCCCGCAACTGCCGTACGGCCTCCACCAGCAGGAACAGCCCCCGCATTCCCGGGTGTTGGGCCGACAGCCCGCCCCCGTCCGTGTTGACCGGCAGCTCGCCGCCCGCCACCTTCAGCCGCCCCTTCGCTGCCTCCACGAACGGGCCTCCCTCGCCCTTTCCGCAGAAGCCGAGATCCTCCAGCGTCACCAGCGTCATATAGGTGAACGCGTCGTAGATCTCCGCGAAGTCGATCTCCTCGGGCCGAACTCCCGCCCGCTCGAAGGCGATCCGCCCGCTCACCGCCGCCGGGGACACCGTGAAGTCGGCCCACTCCGACATGCTGACGTGCGAGACGTGCTCGCCCGTCCCGAGGATCCACACCGGCCGCGTACGGCAGTCCTGTACGTACTCCTCGGCCGCCAGCAGCACCGCCGCGCCCCCGTCGGAGCGCAGACAGCAGTGGAGCTTCGTGAAGGGGTCCGCGATCATCGGGCCGTCGAGCACCTCGTCGACCGTGATCGGCGTCCGGAACATCGCCTCCGGGTTCAGCGCCGCGTTCGCCCTCGCCTGGACCGCGACCGACGCCAACTGCTCGATGGTCGTGCCGTATTGGTGCATATGGCGGCGGGCGGCCATCGCGTACTTGGCGATGAGCGTGTGGCCGTACGGGACCTCGAACTGCAAGGGTCCGCGCGCACCGAAGGACAGATTCCCCGTCCGCCGGCCGGCTTTCACATCCGCGCGGGCCGTCGACCCGTACACCAGCAGCACGGCGTTCGCGTGGCCCGCCGCTATCGCGTCCGCCGCGTGCGCCGCCATGACCTCCCAGGTCGAACCGCCGACGGAGGTGGAATCGACCCAAGTGGGGCGCAGGCCAAGGTATTCGGCGACCTCGGCGGGGGCCAGCGTGCCGAGCCCGGCGGACGCGAAACCGCCCACCATCTCCCGGCCGAGCCCCGCGTCCGCCAGCGCCCGACGGGCGGCCTGCGCGTGCAGTGCGTAAGGGGTTACGTCGTCCACCCGGCCGCAGTCCGACAGGGCCACCCCGACGATCGCGACCTTCCGGCTCACCGTCTGCCCATCCGTCGTCGACTCACCATGAATCTGACGGTATATCAGCTCAGGCTCTGTGCGGCAGAGGGCGTCCGCCCTAATATGACGGACCGTCAGACATCAGGAACCAAGCGGGAGAAGGAACCAGGGGGACTGGTCATGGACGCCCGTTTCACCCCCGAGCAGGACCACATCCGCCGTACCCTCCGCGAGCTGCTCCGCAAGCGCTGCTCACCCGGTGACGTACGGGCCGCCGTCGACACCCCGGCCGGCTACGACCCCACCCTCTGGACCGCCCTCGCCGAGCACTTGGGCCTCCCGGCCCTGGCGCTCCCCGAGTCGTACGGCGGCATCGACGGCAGTACGACGACGGAACTAGCCCTGGCGGCGGAGGAGTTGGGCCGCTCCCTGGCCCCTTCCCCCCTCCTCGCGACCGTCGTACTGTCCGCCCCCCTCATCACCGCCCTCGGCACCGAAGCCCAACGCACCGACCTCCTCCCACGGATCGCCTCCGGCACCCTCACCGCGACTCTCGCCGTCCCCGGCACGGCCCTCGCCACCGTCCTCTCCCTCACCGGCGAGCCTCGCCGGGACTGGGCGGGCGGAGGGCGCGCAGGGGGCGTGCAGGCGACCCAACGGGCGGACGGCTGGCGCCTGTTCGGCCAGGTGAGCCAGGTCCTGGACGCCCACAGCGCCCAACTCCTCCTGATCCCGGCCCACACAGGCGGCTACGCCCGCTCCAAAACCCTCCTCTTCCTGGTCCAGGGCAACACCCCAGGCCTGACCCGCACCCGCCAGACAACCCTGGACGCGACCCGCCCCCAAGGCCGCCTGGAGCTACGGAACGTACAAGCCGAGCTGCTGGGAAACGCGCCCCTCCAGGGGCGCGGGGAACTGCGCGACCAGCCCCCACCGGCGGAAAGCCAAACAACTACCCACCCAGCACAGCACTTGCCCCGCGTCGGAGACACCGCCGCCGCAATCCTCGCCGCCGAGGCCGTCGGCGCAGCCGACAGAATCCTGGAACTGACCGTCCAACACGCCCTGACCCGTGAACAGTTCGGACGACCGATCGGCTCCTTCCAAGCCGTGAAACACCGCCTCGCCGACGTGTACGTCCAGGTCCAGGCAGCCCGCTCAGCCGCCTACTACGCAGCCTGGGCAACCGCGACAACGGCCCATGAGGGCGAGCGAGTCGGCGCCCTCGCCCTCGCCCAGGCACTCGAATCCCTCCGCACCGCCGCCGCCGAAGGCATCCAACTCCACGGCGGTATCGGCTTCACCTGGGAGCACGAGGCCCAGCTGTACTTCAAGCGCGCCGCAGGCGACGAGCTGCTGTTCGGACCGGTGCACCGGCTCCGGGCACACGCGGCCGAGGCGGCTCGGCTCTTCGACGAGTTCGACGCGGGAGAGGTGGCGGTCTGATGCCAGTGACAGCGGCGAGGGTCGTGAAGGCGGTCCAGAGGGTCTCCTCGGCCCCCGCCTTCGCCCGGATCGCCCCGCACGTCGTCCCCGCCCTCGACCGAGCCGTCCACCGGCTGACCAGGGGCAAGGTGCTGCTCAGTGCCCAGCTGCTGCCCGGCGTCGTGCTCACCGTGCGCGGGGCCAAGAGCGGGCTGCCACGACGCACCCCGCTCGCCTGCATGCCGGAAGGCGACAGCTGGCTGCTCATCGGGTCCAACTTCGGCCGTACCGGTCACCCCGCCTGGACCGCCAACCTCCTCGCCCACCCTGATGCCGAGGTCAGCTGGAAAGGGGAGGACATCCCGGTCAGGGCCCAACTGCTGGCCGGTGAGGAACGGGCCGCCGCCTGGAAGGCCCTGCTCGCGTTCTGGCCGCCGTACGCGACCTACCAAGCGCGGGTCGAGCGAGAGATACGGATCTTCCGGATCGTACGGCGCTGAACACCCGTAGAAGGAGCCGGAGATGCGCGACAGGCGGTGGCCAACCCGGACGGAACCGGAGTGAACCACCGCCTGCGTGACAGGACTTGGGCCCGGCAGGGCCTGCGGAACCTGGAGTAAGGGGACGCGTCGGCTATTTCGTCGGCTTCTTGCCGGTCACGCCCAGGTGGACCAACAGGGCCAGGTTCGGCTTCAGTTCGGCCTGTTTCACACCCCAGGTCTGGAAGCCTCTCTGGTGCGAGGCCACCGCCGCGAGCATCGCGACCAGGGAGCCGGCCATCGCGGCGGGGTTGACGTCCTTGTCGACCCTGCCCTTGGCCTGGAGCTCGGTGACCGTGTCCGTAAGGGAGTTGTTCACGGAGTTGAGGATCTTCATGCGGATCTTGTAGAACCGCTTGTCGCCCTCGGCGGCGCCCAGATCGACGACCCGGAGGATCGCGTCGTTCCTGCGCCAGAACTCCAGGAACCCGTCGACGAGTTCCTGGGCGGTCTGCCAGCCGGCCTTGCCGACCCATGACCGACCCGCGAGCAGCTGGGTCAACCCAGCGCCCTCGGCGGCCATTTGCTCGGCGATCTCCAGGACGGCGCCTTCGACGTCCGGGAAGTACTGGTAGAAGGTGGCGGGCGAAGTCCCCGCCTTCCGGGCGACATCGATGACTTTGACGTCCCGGTAAGGGGAGGAGCTGAGCATCTCGCTGAGGCAGTCGAGCAGCTTCTGCCGGGTCGCCTGCCCACGCCGACCGGCCACACGGCCGTCGACGGTACGCACTTGTCCTGTCATGCCGTCAGCTTACCGAGGGGTGATCGGAGCGCGATTCGGCCGACTGCAAATGGGGTGCAATGGTGATCTGTGAGCGGTGAGAGGGCGGTGGGAAGGCCGGTGAGAGGCGGCTGTGCCTGGTCCGGCGCCTGATCCTTTGCTGTTGCCGTGCCGCTCCTGTGCTGCCCTGCGGGATGCGTGAAGGACCGTTAACTTGACGGTATGGCCGAAAACAGGGCATCCGCCCGTACAGAGGGCGTCCCGTGCTGGGTGGACGCCCAGCTGCCCGACGTAGAGGCGGGCAAGCGTTTCTACGGTGAGCTTTTCGGGTGGTCCTTCCAGGAGAAGGAGGGCCTGGTGCAGGCCCTGTGCGACGGCGAACCCGTGGCCGCCCTCGCCCACAAGACGGACGGCCGTATGCCCACCGTCTGGACGGTGTACTTCGCCACCCCGGACGCCCATGCTCTCGTCGCCCGGATCCACGCGGCCGGCGGACAGGTGATCACCGCGCCGGTTCCCGTGGGGGACCTGGGCACGACGGCGCTGGTCACCGACCCCGACGGCGCCGTTTTCGGCCTCTGGCAGGCCGGTACGCACCCCGGATTCGGCCGCCGGCACGAGCCCGGCACCTTCGCCTGGGCCGAGCTGTACGCCCGGGACACCGCCGTCGTGAACACCTTCTACGGCAACCTCTTCCACGAGGCGCTGTTCGGCCCGGACGCGGCCCCCGACTTCGGCCGGGCCGCCGTGTCCGAGGTGTTTCCGGTCGAGATGCCGCCGCATTTCCTGGTCCATTTCGCCGTCGAGGACATGGAGGAGGCCCTCGGGACGGTGAACCGGCTCGGCGGGCGCGTCCAGTCGACGCCCTTCGACACTTCGTACGGGAATGTGGCGGTCGTCACGGACAATCAGGGAGCGTCGTTCGCACTGCTCCGGAAATGAGCCGCTGGGAGCGGGTACGGGCGGGCGTGAACCGGTTCGAAAACGCCCGCACGACGACCTGGTTTGCCCCGAGTTGTGTGGAGACACCCCGTTTCGGACCCGAGTTCGCAACCTGTGCCCCGGCCAGGAAGAATCGGGGTGCGTGCCGCCAAGGCGGTGGCGGTGGTGAGACGCTGCACGGGGTCGCGTACATATGTAGGTGACGCGGCTCGTACGGGGAGGTGGCAGGCAAGTGGTGGATCAGCTGACGCAGCACGATCCGCGGCGGATCGGGCCGTTCGAGGTGCTGGGACGGCTGGGTGCCGGCGGCATGGGGCTGGTCTATCTCGCGCGCTCGGCCTCCGGCCGGCGGGTGGCGATCAAGACGGTCCGGACGGAGCTGGCCGAGGACCAGCTGTTCCGGGTGCGCTTCACGCGTGAGGTGGAGGCGGCGCGGGCCGTCTCCGGCTTCTACACGGCCGCCGTCGTCGACGCCGATCCGCGGGCCGCCGTGCCTTGGCTGGCCACCGCGTACGTGCCCGCGCCCTCCCTCGAGGAGATAGTGAACGAGTGCGGGCCGATGCCGGCCCAGGCGGTGCGCTGGCTCGCGGCGGGGGTCGCGGAGGCGCTTCAGTCCATCCACGGGGCCGGGCTCGTCCACCGGGATCTGAAGCCTTCCAACGTGCTCGTCGTCGAGGACGGTCCCCGGGTCATCGACTTCGGTATCGCCTCCGGCGTCTCGAACACGCGTTTGACGATGACGAACGTCGCCGTCGGGACGCCCGCCTACATGTCCCCCGAGCAGGCGAAGGACTCGCGGAGCGTCACCGGCGCCAGCGACGTGTTCTCGCTCGGCTCGATGCTGGTCTTCGCGGCCACCGGACACGCCCCCTTCCACGGCGCGAACCCGGTCGAGACGGTCTTCATGCTGCTGCGGGAGGGCCCTGACCTCGAAGGCCTGCCGGACGAACTCCGCCCGCTCATCGAGTCCTGTATGCAGATGGAGGCGACGGGCCGCCCCAACCCGGCCGACCTCCAGGCCCAGCTGGCCCCCCACCTCTACGGCTCCGGCTCCGACGACAGCGGTACGGCGTCCGCGTGGCTGCCCGAACGGGCGGTGACCCTCATCGAGACGCGCCGCGGCGGACGCCCGGCCCCGAAGCCGCAGTCGTCCGGTGGCCGCAGCGGCGGCAGGCTGGCGATCCCGCCCCCGCCGTCCCACGACCCGCCGCCCTTCGACCCCCGCCCGGGACCGGGCCTCGTACCCGGCCCCATGCCGGCCCCCGTACCCACCGGAGCGCCCGACACAGGACCCGTCCGGCTGGCCGGCGCCCCCGTGCCCATCGGCCCCGGTCCGCGCGTCTCCGACGTGCGTGCCGCCGCCGTGCAGGCGCCCCCGCCGGAGGCCGGTCTGGTCGCCTCCTGGTCGCGCCCGCGGCCCGGAGTCAACGGCGCCGACCCGAACCCCGTGCCGGCCGCCCCGCCGCTGCCCCCGGAGTCCCCGGCGGGCTGGCGCCCCTGGCGGTTCCGGATGTCGAACGACGTCTGGGGCACCCCGGCCGTCGCCGGGGACCTGGTCTACGTCACCTCCTTCGAGGTGCACGCCCTGGACGTGATGACGGGCCGCCGCCGCTTCAAGACGCGGGACGTCGCCTGGTCGATGGCGGTCGCGGACGGCCGTATCCACGCCTCCGACGGACCGACCCTGTTCGCGCTCGACGCCCGCGAGGGCATGGACCTGTGGCGGCTGTCCACGGACGCCTGGGTGTACTCCCTCAAGGCCGACCGGGGCACGGTCGTCACCGGTACGCGCGGCGGCGGCGTCCAGGGCTGGGACGCGGCGACCGGCCAGAAGCTGTGGGAGCACGCCGGCGTCCAGACGGACTTCGAGTCCCCGGAGGCCGGGCCCCTCGTCCACGAGGGCACGGTGTTCGTGTGGAAGGAAGGCCGGCTGCGCGCCCTGGAGGCCCGTACGGGTGACGAGCGCTGGTCCTACCCGATCGGCGACGCCGCCTCCTGCGGCGGGGTCCCGGTCCGGCTGACCCCGGGCCCCGACGGCCAGGTGTACGTCTCCGCGGGCACCCGCGTCCTGGCGATCGACGTCTCCGGCGGCCATGTCCGCTGGCACTTCGAGGCCCCGGCGGTGTTCCTCTCGCCGCCGACCTTCGCCCCGGGCCCGGCGGTCACGGGCGGTGGCGTCTACCTCGCCGACTACCTCGGCACGGTGTACGCCCTCGACGCGGCGGACGGGCGCGACCGCTGGCGGATCGCGACGGAGTCACGGGCGTCGATCGAGCCGGTCCTGGTGGCCGCGGGCCACGTCCATGTGGGCAGCGGCAAGGGCCTCTACACGCTCGACGCGGTCACCGGCACCCCCAAGTGGCGCTTCCAGGCGGGCGGCGACATCGTCGGCGCCCCGGCGGTGGCCGAGGGCCGGATCCACTTCGGCTCGACGGACCACCTCCTCTACACCCTGAAGGCCGACGACGGCCGGCTGCGCTGGAAGCTGGCGACCGGCGGCGAGATCACGGGTGCGCCCGTGGTCAAGGACGGGGTCGTGTACGCGTGCAGCAAGGACCGCTGCGTGTACGCGCTGGACGCGGAGAAGGGGACGGGGACGGCGCGGGCCTAGTGATCCTCACCGAGGACCACTGGCGATCGCCAGTGATCGCCAGTGATCGCCAGTGACCACCGGTGATCACCGCTGTTCGTTGTCGTGCATGTCGTTCGCGTTCGCGTGTGTCACCCAGGTGCGCACGTCGGCCATTTTCGCCTGTACGTCGGCCCAGCGCTGGTTCGTCTCGACGTCGTACTGTCCGCCGTCCACATAGTCCGTGTACCAGCGGTCAATCGTCGACTCGCCGAGAACCTTCGCCGAGGTGTGGATGTAGGAGGAGATGCACTCGGCGGGATAGCTGGTGGAGTCCCAGACGTGGTCGGGGCCGCTGGTGCTGACCTTGATCTCGATCCCGTATTGCAGCCGGTCGATGGGCAGGTAGAGCCTGGACAGCTCCTTGTACACGTTGTACAGGTTGGCCATGGCGTTCTTGATCGGGTTGTCGAACGCCTTCATGCTCGAGTTGGCGCCCGGGGTCAGGATCGTCAGGTTCTTCGCGTCCTTGCCGTCGCCGCCGAAGTCCGCGTTCAGCAGGTGTCCCGCGACGAAGCGGATGTCGTACGTCCTTCGGGCGTCCTTGATCGCGCGGGGCAGGCTGCTGTCGGCGTCGGTGCCCCTGCTGGAGTAGCCGTTGGGGCCCAGTACGGCGTAGGAGTACACCCCGCCGGCCCCGCGGGTGGCGGACCGGGTGTAGGACGGGCCCGCGAGGAACTCGGCGCAGTCCTCGACCTTCACCCGCTGCCGCCTGGCCGGCCGGTCGACGGTGGCCGTACCCCGGGACGAGCCGGCGCGCTGTACGTCGTGGCCGGTGGTCGTGGTCGCGCCGGCCCTGGTGCCCGGGTCCGCGGCCCGCTGCACGGGCTCGGCGAGGACCCTGCGGGCGTTCTCCTCGGCGGCCACCTCGAACCGGTCCGACGGGTCGGACACGTTCAGGCCGTCGCCTCGGTCGGTGCCCGCGACCGGGCCCTGGCGCTGCTGGACGACATGGGTCAGCTCGTGGGCGAGGGTGTGCCGGTCGCCGCCGCCGTCGCCGATGACGATGTGACTGCCGGAGGTGTAGGCACGCGCCCCGATCTCCTGCGCGGACCGGCGGGCCGCCGAGTCGTCGTGGATGCGTACGTCGCCGAAGTCGGTGCCGCCGAACCGGGCCTCCATGTCCTGGCGGACCTCCCCGGGCAGCGGGCGCCCGGAGGTGCCGAGGACGTCGTGGACGCCGGTGCCGGTACTGCGCTGCACCTGCTCCTGCTCCTTGTCCTCCTCCAGGCAGCCGGCGTGCCGTTGCACCGCGAGGGCGCGGGACACGGCGGCGTTGCCGGCGGTGCGTTGCAGGGAAAGGAGTCCGGCGGAGCCGGGCATGCCGTGGCGCAGACCGGTGGCGGCGGTCCCGGTCCCCATCGCGGTCGTGCGCTGTGCGTCGGTGCGGCGCGGGGCGACACGGAGGGGGTCCTTGCCGTCCGCGCCCTTGTCGTCCCGGCGGCTCTGGTCGCGCATGCGCCGACTCTCCTTCGATCACCCGGCGTTCCCCGGTCTTTCACTCCGTTCCGTGTCTAAGGCAGAGGCGGTGGCGGGGGACAGAGGAAACGGGGCAGTGTCGGCGTCCCCGGGGGCAGACCTGTGGGCGCACCCGGTTCCAGGGCACTGAAACCATGGTGAAACCGCGCTGAATGCGCCCTGCCGCAATCTCCTCGGCATGACCTCGACGACATCGCACTCACCCGCCATCGCGGCCCAGGGGCTGCGCAAGGCCTACGGGGACAAGACCGTCCTCGACGGCATCGACCTGTCGGTGCCCACCGGTACCGTCTTCTCCCTGCTCGGCCCGAACGGCGCCGGCAAGACCACCGCCGTGAAGATCCTGTCCACCCTCATCACCGCCGACGCGGGCGACCTGCACGTCGGCGGCCACGACCTCGCCACCCACCCCCACGCGGTTCGGGCCGCGATCGGTGTCACCGGCCAGTTCTCCGCCGTGGACGGCCTGATCACCGGCGAGGAGAACATGCTCCTCATGGCCGACCTCCACCACCTGCCCCGGCAGGAGGGGCGGAAGGCCGCCGCCGAGCTGCTGGAGCGGTTCGATCTGACGGAGGCCGCGACCAAGCCCGCCTCCACCTACTCCGGCGGTATGAAGCGCCGCCTCGATCTCGCCATGACCCTCGTCGGCAGCCCGCGGATCATCTTCCTCGACGAGCCGACCACCGGCCTGGACCCGCGCTCCCGCCACAACATGTGGGGCATCATCCGGGGGCTCGTCGCCGACGGGGTGACCGTCTTCCTCACCACCCAGTACCTCGAAGAGGCCGACGAACTCGCCGACCGCATCGCGGTGTTGAACGACGGGAAGATCGCCGCGGAGGGCAGCGCCGAGGAGCTGAAACGCCTCATCCCCGGCGGACATGTGCGGTTGCGGTTCACCGGCCCGGACGCCTACCGGTCGGCCGCCGCCGCCCTGCGCGAGGTCACCCGCGACGACGAGGCGCTCGCCCTCCAGATCCCCAGCGACGGCAGCCAGCGCGAGCTGCGCTCCATCCTCGACTGGCTCGACACCACCGGGGTCGAGGCGGACGAACTGACCGTGCACACCCCCGACTTGGACGACGTGTTCTTCGCGCTGACCGGTCCCACCTCCACTACAGGCCCCACCAACGTCCCCAGCCAGCCCAGCCACTCCAAGGAGAACGTCCGATGAGCAGTGCCCTCGCCCTCGCCGTGCGCGACTCGAACACGATGCTGCGCCGCAACCTGCTGCACGCCCTCCGCTATCCGTCGATGACCCTGAACCTGCTGCTCACGCCGATCATGCTGCTCCTGCTCTTCGTCTACGTCTTCGGTGACGTGATGAGCGCGGGCATCGGCGGCAGCGGCGCCGACCGCTCCGACTACATCGCCTACATCGTCCCGGGCCTGCTGATGATGACCATCGGCTCCACCGTGATCGGTGCCGCGATCGCCGTCTCCATGGACATGACCCAGGGCCTCATCGCCCGCTTCCGCACGATGGCGATCTACCGGGGCTCGCTGCTCGTCGGGCACGTCGTGGGCAGCGTGCTACAGGTCATGGCCAGCCTGGTCCTCGTCGGTGTCGTCGCCGTCGCCATCGGGTTCCGGTCCACGGACGCGACGGCCCTGGAGTGGGTGGCGGCAGTCGGACTGCTCGCCCTGTTCTCCCTCGCCCTCACCTGGATCGCGGTCGGTATGGGCATGGCCAGCCCGAACCCCGAGGCGGCCAGCAACATGGCCATGCCGCTGATCCTGCTCCCGCTCATCTCCAGCGCCTTCATCCCGGCCGACACCATGCCGGGCTGGTTCCAGCCGATCGCCGAGTACCAGCCCTTCACGCCCGCCATCGAGACCCTGCGCGGTCTGCTGCTCGGCACCGAGATCGGCAACAACGGCTGGATCGCCATCGCCTGGTGCGTCGGCCTGAGCGCGCTCGGCTACCGCTGGTCGACGGCACAGTTCAACCGCGACCCGAAGTAACCGCCATGACCGCGCGGGTCGCCTCCCGCAACTCGTCCCGCTCCAGGGCGGCGTACTCCGACACCGCGTCGGCGTAGGCCGCCCTGGCAGCGTTCCCGGCGGCCCCGACCGCCCGCCGGGCGCGGTCCGCCGACATCGTCGGCTGGTAGTCGCGCAGCACCCGCAGCCGTTCGGCCAGCGCGATCATCCGAACGGAGGCCGAGGGGTCGTCGCCGGACGCGAGCCCCGCCATGCCGAGGGCGTGCAGCGCCGTCCCGTACAGCAGCTCCATGGGTGTGCCGGCCGGACCGTCGAGCATGGTCCGCAGGGCCTGGCGCAGCCGCTCGACCACCTCCGTGACCGGCTCCAGACGGCCGACGTGCGCGTGTGCGGTCACCGCCGCCGACTGGATCTGGAGCACCCACCGGTCGAGGAAGGGATCGTCGCTGTGCAGCGAGGAGGCCTCGGCCATCCCCTCCACGGCGCTGCGCCACAGGCCGAGCCCGACCTCCGTCAGCCCGCGGGCGAGCGCGATCTCGGCGCGCCCGCCGAGGCCGGGGCTGTGGAAGTCGTCCTGCTGCGGGGCGTTGTGGCCCTCGATCTGCCGCAGCCAGTACTCGGCCTCGTCGGGGTCGCCGCGGTGCAGACAGGCGAGGACGAGACCACTGCGTACGCCGATGGAGTCGTGCTCGTCACCGAGCCTCGGCAGCGCCTCCAGCGCCGCCTTGAGATGGCCGTACGCGGCCTCGCCCTGCTCCGTCCGCAGGCACAGCTCGCCCAGCCGGGCGTGGCCCATGACCTGGAGGAACGGATTGTCGACCGGTCCCAGTACGGCGACGATCCGGCGGGCCGAGGCGAGCGCGCGGTCGAGGTCGTGCTCGTACTCCCAGACGTACGTGGCGACGCACTCGGCGATACCGGCGAGCAGCGGCTGCTCGCTGGCGCAGAGCCTCCGCAGGACGGCGTGGTCCGGGGGCCGCATGTCGGGGACCGCGCTCAGCACGATGGCGATGGCGCGCACCAGGGTGTCCGGCGGGGCCGGGGGCAGCCGCCGGAGGGTGACGAGCTGGCGTACGACGTGTGGGCCGTAGCCCATGAACAGGGTCGCCGTGGACAACACCGCGGCGGCGCGGGCGACTTCGACGTACTCGGGCTCGGGGCGGTAGTGCGACAGCGGCGGGCCGGTGTCCGCGGCGAGGGCGGTGAGGCGGGTGAAGTTGGAGCCGGTGGACCACAGGGCGGTGAGGACCGCGGTGAGGGCGGCGATGGCGGGGCCGTCCGTGCGGGCCAGGGCGTGCCGCAGGGCCGCCACGAGGTTGTCCTGCTCGGCCCTGACCTGCTCCCAGGCGGACAGGGGTCCCGAGCCGAAGAACCAGTCGTGGTACGTGACCCCGAAGTCCCGTGCCCAGGCGAGGAATCGGCCGACGGCCGCCTCGTCCTCGGCCGCCTCCGTGCGCCGGGCCGCGCTGAACTCCCGTACGGTCTCCAGCATGCGGAACCGCGCACCGGCCGGGGTGTCGGCGACGGTGAGCAGCGACTGGTCGGCCAGTTGCTCCAGCAGCGGCAGCGCGTCCTCGCCGAGTACGTGCTCCGCCGCCTCGCCGGTGAAGCCGCCGGGGAAGACGGACAGCGTGCGCAGCGCGGCTCTGGCCTCCTCGTCGAGGAGGTTCCAGCTCCAGTCGACGACCGCGTGGAGCGTGCGGTGGCGTTCCGGGGCGTCCCGCGCGCCGCCGCGCAGCAGCGCGAAGCGGTCGCCGAGGCGGCGGGCTATCTCCGGCACCGACAGCACCCGTACGCGCGCGGCGGCCAGTTCGACGGCGAGCGGCAGCCCGTCGAGGTGGCGGCACAGCCCGGCCACGGCGTCCGGCGGCAGCTCCACGCCGGGCCGGGCGGCCCGCGCCCGTTGGGTGAACAGCTCGACGGAGGTGGCGAGTCGGAGTTCGGGCAGCGCGTACACGGCCTCCGAGGTCAGCCCGAGGGGCGCGCGGCTGGTGACGAGCACCCGCAGGTCCCGGGAGGACGAGACCAGGGCGTGTACGAGGCCCGCGGCACCGGCGACGACCTGCTCGCAGTTGTCGAGGACCAGCAGGGCGGGCCCGGAGCCGAGCACGCCGAGGATGCCGGTCACCGGGTCGTGGCCGCCCAGGGCGCCGGGCCGCTTCTCACCCGCGCCGAGCGCGGAGGCCACCTCCGCGGCCACTTCGTCGTCGGTGGTGACACCGGCGAGCGGCACGAAGTACACGACGCGCTGCTCGGCGCGGCGGCTGACGGCGTACGAGAGCCGGGTCTTGCCCAGTCCTCCAGGGCCGACGACGGTGACGGCGCGGGAGGCACGCAGCAGCTGTTCCACGGCGGCGATGTCGTCGTCCCGCCCGAGCAGCGGATTGGGTTCGTGCGGTACCCCGTGCCGGACCACGGGTGCCTCGCCGCCACGCAACAACTCCCGCTGCACGGCTTTGAGTTGAGACCCCGGATCTGTACCGAGCGTCTCGCGCAGCTCGCGGCGATACGCCTCGTACCGGGTCAGCGCGGCGGACGGCCCGGCCGTCGCGGCCTCGCCGCGCAGCAGCTCGGCGAGCACCTCTTCGTCGCGCGGATGCTCGGAGGCTACGGCGGTCAGCGGCCCGGCGGCCTCCGAGTGCCGCCCGAGCCGGCCGAGCGCGAGGGCCCGCGCGCGGGCGAGGGCGCGGTGGACGGGGGCACGCTCGGCGCGCAGGGCGGCGACGGGGTCGTCGTCCCCATCGGGATCGGGGGTGCCCTCCCAGAGGGCGAGTCCGGCCTCGGCGGCGGCCAGTGTCCCGGCGTGGTCCCCGGCCCTGGCCCGGTCCGCGGCGGCGGCGGCGTGCAGCAGGAGCGCGGAGCTGTCGACCTGCTCCTCGGGAAGGGCGAGCCGGTATCCGGTCGGCGTACTCGCGACGACGTCGGCGCCGAGTTGGGCCCGCGCCCTGGACACCAGCACCTGGAGCGCCTTGCCGGGCCGCTCCGGCAACTCGTCCGGCCACAGCCCGGCCACCAGCCGCTCGGTGCTGCAGCCGGTGCGCGGGTCGCCCGCGAGGAGGGCGAGGAGCGCGCGCAGCCGGGGCGCGGTGACCTCCTGCCCGCGATAGGCGACGCGCGGGAGGAGGGTCAGGGCGGTGGTCATCCGTGCAGGTTAGCCAAGGGGGCGGGGGCGGGGGCTCCTGCTGAGGGGTGAACTGCCGTTGCGGGGGCGGGTGGTGGCGGGCGTGTGGGTGGCGGAGGTGTGGGTGGCGGGGGGCTGGGTGTGTGGCTGCTCGTGCGCGGCTGTGGGGGTGCGGCTGCTCGTGTCGGGCTGCGGGTGGGTGGCTGTGGCTGCGGCTGTGCGTGTCCGGTTGTGGGTGTCCGGCCAGGTGTGTGCGGCTACGCGTGTCCGGCGAACATGGTGACCAGGCCGTGGGGTGCGCTGTCGCCGTAGAGCAGTTCGTGCACCTGGACCCCTTCGGCGGCGGCTTCGGCGCTGCGGGGGAACATGGCCTGCTCGAACTCGGCGAGGGCGGTCTCGATGTCGTCGGGGTGGGCGGCGATGAGCCTGGCGAGTTCGGCGCCGTCGTACATGGCCAGGTTGGCGCCCTCGCCGGCCGGGATCGAGACGTGGGCGGCGTCGCCGAGCAGGGTCACACCCGGCACGCGGTCCCAACGGTGCCCGACGGGCAGGACATTGAGGGGGCGCACGACCGGTGCGGTCTCGCCGTCGGTGATCAGCGCGGTGAGTTCCGGCGCCCAGCCGTCGAACTCCTGGGCGATCCGGGTCCTGGCGGCGGCGGGGTCGGTGAAGTCGACACCGGCGAACCAGTCCTGCGGGCGGGAGAGCATCACGTAGGCGTGGATGGTCCCGCCGCGCTCGCGATGGGCCCCGATCCCCTGCCCCGGCACGGGTGCGAACAGCGACCCGCCGCCGACCGCCTTCGCGCTGGCCGGGTGCCGGGTGTCGGCGTCGAACAGGTAGGTCTCGACGTACGACATCCCGAGGTACGAGGGTGCCGCGTCGGAGAGCAGCGGCCGGACCCGGGACCAGGCGCCGTCCGCGCCGACGAGCAGGCCGGTGACGTGGGTGGTCCCGTCGGCGAAGGTCACCTCGTGGCGGCCGTCGCCGAGGGTGCGGGTACCGCTGACCTTGTGTCCCCACCGGACGGTGCCGGCCGGGAGCGAGTCGAGCAGCAGCTGGCGCAGCTCGCCGCGCTGCACCTCGGGGCGTCCGCCCGTACCGTCGTCGGCATCCTCGTACAGGACGGTGCCGTCCCGGCCGAGGATCCGGGTGGCCTGGTGGCCCTCCAGGACGAGGCCGCGGAACTCGTCGAACAGCCCGGCCGCCTTGAGCGCGAGCTGCCCGTTGTGGTCGTGGATGTCGAGCAGCCCGCCCTGCGCACGGGCGGTCGGGGACGCCTCGGCCTCGTAGACCGTGGCCGGGATGCCGTTGACGTGGAGGACACGGGCGAGGGTCAGTCCGCCGAGTCCGGCGCCGATGATCGTGATGTCTGTGGGGGTGGTCATGGTGACTCCTGGTGGGTGTGGCGGCCTGCGGCCGGGTGGGTGCAGGCCGGTGGATGCGGGGTGGGTGCCCGGCGGGCACCTCTGGAACTCTGGAACGGTGTTCCATAGACACACTGGAACGCCGTTCCATGAATGTCAAGCTGGAACGGTGTTCCAGGCGTGTGTCAGGATGGCCGCATGGCTGAGAGCAGGACGCGTCGTTCGGAGCGACGGAGGGAGCCGCTCTCCCGGGAGCGCGTCGAGGCGGCGATCGAGCTGCTCGACGCGGAGGGCGAGGGCGGGCTCACGTTCCGCGCACTGGCCCGGCGGCTCTCCACGGGGCCCGGGGCGATCTACTGGCACGTCACGGGCAAGGACGAACTGCTCGTCGCCGCCACCGACGCGGTCGTCGCCGACATCATGACCGTCGGCGCCGAGGGTGCCGCGCCTCAGGAGGCGGTACGTGCCCTCGCGCTCGGCGTGTTCGACGCGATCGACGTCCACCCGTGGATCGGCACGCAGCTCGCCCGCGCCCCGGCGCAGACGCCGCTGCTGCGGGTCTTCGAGCACCTCGGGCGCCAGGTCCAGGCGCTCGGGGTGCCCCAGGCCGCCCAGTTCACGGCCGCGTCCACGTTGCTGAACTACGTCCTCGGCGTGGGCGGCCAGAACGCGGCCAACGCCCGCGACCACCAGCCGGGCACGACCCGGGAGGAGTTCCTGGGCGACGTCGCGACGACCTGGGCGAACCTCGACCCCGAGGAGTACGCGTTCACCCGGAACGTCGCGGACCAGCTACGCGATCACGACGACCGGGAGGAGTTCGTGGCGGGGATCGACCTGATCCTCGCGGGGATCACTGCGCGGCGGTGAAGTGGCGCCAGGACACACTGGCTTCCGGTGTCGCTGTGGGTGGACTTCACGAAGTCGAACTCTGGCGTGGTCAGAACTCCCTGCGGATGGTGTCGATCAGCAGAACCGAGAGTCGCGCTGGGCGATGTTCGGCCTGGCCGTACGGCCGGCGGGCCGTAGCGCGGCCCAGGCCAGGACCCAGAGAAGGTGCTCGGCGAGGAGCCCGACGTGGGGATCAGGTTGAACAAGAGCGGTTGCCTGGCCGTGTGCGGTGCGTTCTGAGGCCCATTCGTGGTCGAGGTGGGTGAAGTCGTCGTCGATCCAGATGGCGGGTGTGTCGCCGAGCCAGATGTCGACGTGGTCGCGTTTCCAGAGGTGGCCGTTGGGGTGGCTGGTGGTGATCTGGGGGCGTGGCAGGTCGACGTACGGCAGGTCCGGGAGGCCGAGGAGCGGGCCGATCAGCTTGGTGGCGTCCTGGCGCCAGCTGGTGCACCAGACGGGAGTGACCAGGCCCGTCCGGATCACGTGCATGAGCAGGGGGCCGTGTGCGGGGTTGAGCCAGATGTTGACCGGGTTGTCGGCGCTCCGGTCAGCGGGCACGACGGTGTGCCGGGTGTGGGTCGCTGGGCTGCCGCCTTCCGTGTCGGGGAAGGGGATGAGGACGCCATCGATGTCGAGGAGCAGGTAGGGCGGGCGCATCGAGTCTCCCGAGGTGGCCGGGTGGGGGTCAGGGTTTGCGCGCGGTGATCAGCAGGGTGGTGGGTCGGCGCTCCTGGTGCGTGTCGTGGAACTCCCGGGTCGAGGTGAGCCAGAGGCCTGCTTGGGCGAGGTGTTTCTCCCAGCGGTCGGCGTCGAAGTCCCAGCGGGTGATGGGCAGTCGGGTGCGGTCGGGGAGGGTGACGTAGTCGCGGTTGGGACCGTCGTTGGTTGGGAGGGGTCTGCCGCCGCGTTGGGGGTGGGGGACGGAGAAGGCGAGGGTGGCGTCGGGCTTGAGGTGCTGGGCGACGGCTGGGAGCAGGAGTTCGGGAGCGACGAGGCCGATGGCGCCGAAGACGGAGTAGATGGCGTCGAACTGCTCGGCGGAGGTTTGCAGGTAGTGCAGGGCGTGGCCGGCGGCGAAGGTGAGGTTGTTCAGTCGGCCGTAGTGGGAGCGGGCTCGGCGGATCTGTAGGCCGACGAGGTCGACGCCGGTGACGTGGGCGCCGTAGCGGGTGGCGAGGTGGGCGGCGTTGTGGCCGGGGCCGCAGCCGAGTTCGAGCAGTCGCTTGTGGTGCAGGTCCGGGGCGAGGATTTCGGCGCCGGGGCCGCTGCCGGGCCGGGTGGTCCATTCCATCCGGGCGGGTACGGACAGTGGTTCGGCGGGGCTGGCCGTGGTGCGCTGGAGGGCGTGGGCGTGCCAGGGGGAGGCCTGGGCGGGCACGGTCAGATCTCCAGGAGGTGGAGGACGTCGGTGAGGTGGCGGCGTACGGCCTTGATGTAGGCGGGGTCGGTGGCCGGGTCGTTGATCCAGAGGATTGACTGCTCCATGAACCATTCGACGGCCCACATGCGGTGCCAGCCCAGCGCCCACTTCTCGGCGGGGAGGCCGCCTCGTTCGGCGAGGGCGTCGGGGGTGCCGCCGGCGGTGACGTACTGCTCCAGGAAGACGCGCTGGCGGGCGGGGGCGGGGGTGTCGAGGGTGCCGTGCCAGCTGGCGAGGTCGAGGAGGCCGGGGCCGGTGAAGGCGCGGGCGAAGTCCAGCAGCCGCCAGTCGTGTTGGCCGATGTGGAGGCTGGTGGGGTGGAACTCGGAGTGCACCCAGCCGAAGGGAGCCGTCGTCGTACCGGCCGAGCGTGCTTCAGCTACCTGGGCGATGCGGTCGAGGGCGTCTTCGATGTCGTCCGCGTTCTGCCACCGGTCGGCTTTGCGGAGTCGGCCGAGGTGCTCCAGGGCTCGGCTCGGAAGCTGGCGCAGCCCTTCCTGATCGAGTACCGGCAGTGCGGCGGCGGTGCGGGTGCGGTGCAGGAGGACGGCCGCGGTGGCGCCGTCGAGGTCGTCGGCGTCGCGGGCGGCGGGGCCGAGGTCCTCCAACAGCATCCCGAGCCGGCCGTCCACCATTGCGGAGGCGCGAACGGCAGGCACCGGGACACCGAGAGTGCGTGCCAGCCGGAGGGCCTGGTCCTCGCTGTCGAAGGGCCTCTTGGCGTACTTGAAGATGGCGGTGGTGTTGTCGGTGAAGGTCAGGCGCTCGACGCCGGACATGGACCACACGCGCACCTCCTCACGCGACGCGGTGGATCTGCCGGCGATGGTCAGGAGGTTGTCCAGGAGGTCGGCGTGGAGGGTCGTGTCCATAAGGGGCTCCAGTGCTGTTGAAGGCGTCCGGGGCGGGTGAGAGACACCGGCCCGCCCCGGAGCCAGGACTGTGGTGCTACGCGGCAGGGATCACGCGGTGGGTGTAGATCTGCTCGATCCAGTCGGACTTGAATGCGGCGAGGTCGTCGCGGAAGGCGGCCATCGAGGCACCGTAGGGCGCCACGACGCCACCGGTCTGGTCCGGTACGGACTGGCAGCCGTGCACGAGCCGTCCGCCGAGGGCGGTGTGTGCCTTGATGGACTCGATGCGGCGGTGTTCGTTGAACCAGCCGCCGTGGTAGACCTCGTCGAGCATGCCGCCCATCTCGTCGGCCAGGTCGAAGACGACGGAGGTGGCGGCGGGGAAGAACCAGCAGGGGCCGACGTTGGAGATGTGCCCGTCCAGCTCGACCTTGTTGAGCGCCATCAGCGTGGCCGCCTGGCGCAGCATCCGCAGGTGGTCGGCGGTGATCTGCGGCAGGCCGAGCGCGGGGAGGTGTTCGTCGCGGAAGAGGTACGCGTACACCGCATAGGCGGTGGTGAGTACCCGGGCGGCGTCCGAGGTGGACTCGGCGTGGGTCTTGATGAACTCCAGCGCGAGTTGCTCGACCGCGCTCTCGGTGGTCTCCTCCGCGTCCAGGAGCTGGGATTTGACCAGCTGCCAGTCGGTGACGAGCCAGGTGCTGGACTCGAAGCGGAAGAAGTACTCGGCCGGGTCGATGGTGATGCGCCGGCCGTCGACCTGGATGCCGGGCAGGCGGCTCCAGCGCTCGTCGAACGCCTCGGGCAGTACGACCGTGATGGCTGTCGTGGTTGTGGTGTCGATGGTGGTCACCGTGTCTCCGTCTCTGATCGGCCGGGTCCGGGCACAGGAATGCCCGAACCCGGTGTAGGCGTACGGAACTTCGGGGGCCGCCCGGCCGAAGGGGGGAGCCTGGTCACGGTGTCGGACCGGGGCCGGACGGCTGATGATTAGTGAACACTTCGTCACGCACAGTGGGTACGGTGAGAGGCGGTTGAAGCGGTATACGCGGTTTACAGCCCTGGACGGGAGGCGAGCGTGGCAGCGCAGAGAGACCCCAACTCCCGCCTGCGCGACACCATTTCCGCGACCGGCTGCACGTACGAGGCCCTGGCGAAGGACGTCCGGCGCATCGCGGCCGAGAACGGCGAGATCCTCCAGACCAACAAGTCGGCTGTCTCCCACTGGGCCAACGGCACGCGTCGGCCCACCGGCCGGACCGGTCAGTACCTCGCCGAAGCCCTGTCCCGCCGAACGGGCCGCACCATCACCCAGACGGCGATCGGCCTACGTGCGCCTGATGGCGAGGAGTCGGCCGAAGGGGATCCCGTTCTGGCCGCAACTGACCTCGGCCGGGCGGACGTTGAGCGCCGCCGCTTCCTCGCGGTGGCCGCATTCACCACCGCCGGCGTTGCCATGCCGCTCGCCCACGACCACGAAGCCACCGCCCGCATGCTCCGCGCCCGCACTGGCACATCCGTGGTCGGAACGGAGGACGTGGACGTTGTACGGCAGATCACCGCTGCCTTCAGCGCGGCCGACGAACGCCTCGGCGGCGGGCATGGCCTGACCACGGTCACCGCGTACCTCGCCGACACCGCGGCCCCGATGCTCCGGGGCCGCTTCCCGAGCGAAGGCTTACGACGGGCAGCATTCGGCGCCGTGGCCGAACTCGCCTACCTGGCAGGGTGGAAGCACCACGACCTCGGCCACGAAGGCGCCGCCCAGCGCTATTACCAGGTCGGCTACCAACTCGCCTGCGAAGCAGACCCGCACGGCCACGCCGCCTGGATGATGCGCGCCCTCGCCCACCAGGCCCTCAGCCTCAAACAGCCCCACCACTGCGTCGACCTTGTCGAAGGCGCCCTCGTCCGCGGCCTGGGCCACGTCGACGGCCAGACCGAGGCGCTCCTGCACATCACCCACGCCCGTGCCTTCGCGGCCGTCGGTGAGAGGATCGCAGCGGCTGGCGCCCTGCTCGCCGCCGAAGACGCCCTCCTACGCGACGACAGCTCCCAGCCCAGTTACAGCCGCGTCAGCGGCCCCGCTGCTGGCACCGTGGCCAGCCACACCGCGCGCACGCTCACCGACCTTGCCGACCACGTCGGCACCGAGCAACAGCACCGCGATGCCCTGATCCGCTGGGACCCCGAGAAGTACAGGCGCGTCCACGCCCTCACCTACGCCGACCTCGGAGACAGCCTCGCCGCCCAGGCCCGCGCAGACGAAGCCGTAGCCGCCTGGTCTCAAGCCCTGACCTTGATGGAGGGTATGACCTCCGACCGCACTCGCAAGGCCATCACCTTGCTCCGCTCCACCCTCGCCGTTTACCAGCGCCGCAAGGTGCCGGGAGCCGCCGAACTCGCTCGCCGCGCACGGGAAGCGCTGGCTTAGGCTGACAACCAACCGGCCGACGAAGGGACACCAGCCGTGGCTCAGCGGACAACCGACGACCAGCCCAAAGCCCTACCGCCCGCCCTCGAATCCATGACCCTGCTGGTCGCCGCCGTCATCGTCCACGACAAGACCACCAACCGGGTTGTGCTCCTCCAGCGCAGTGAGAACGCCAAGTTCGCTCAGGGGATGTGGGATCTTCCCGTCGGTAAGAGCGAACCCGGTGAGCCCATCACCGAGACTGCGGTGCGCGAGCTGTACGAGGAAACTGGCCTGACCGTAAAACCTGAGGTATTGACGGTCGCCCACATCATTCACGGTGCCTGGGGCGTCGAAGCCCCCAACGGCTTCCTTACCGTCGTCTTCGCTGCCCACGAATGGACGGGCGAACCCGAAAACAGGGAACCGCGGAAGCACGCCCAAGTCCGCTGGGTCGACGCCGACGCCATTCCCGAAGCGTTCGTCGACACCACAGCCAGCGCTGTCCGCCGATATCTTGCCGGCGGGCCAGACGTTTCGCTGGACGGCTGGAGTTAGTCACTGCCACGTCCCCGGTTCACTGCGCGGCCGTGAACTCCTGCCAGGCGGTGGGGGAGAGGTGGAGTATGGGGGCGCCGGGGGCTTCGGCGGGTGTTTTGGAGTCGCGGACGGCCACGACTCCGGGGTTGTTGCGGGCGACTTCGACGCACTCGCCGTTGGCGGTGCTGTAGCTGGACTTCGCAAATCTGAAGTGGGCTATCAACGCATGTCCTCGCAGATGCTCTCGATCAGCCTGATCGAGTCTCTTGGAGCCAGACCCAGCCTTGCCGTGCGGTCGTAGAACGAGCTGTACGTCGTGCTGTCGGCCTCGTTCTCGACCCACACGGTAGCCGCGATGCTGTCGACGTGGACCACGTCCACCGCCTCGGCTTCCGCGAACGAGACGATGTTGAAGGAACCGCCGATGCAGGCGTGGCCACCGGCGCGGAAGGGCAGTACCTGGATGCGTACGTTGGGGAGTTCGGCGGCCTCGATGAGGTGCCGCAACTGGGTACGCATGACTTCGGGTCCGCCGACCTGTTGGTGCAGGACGCCCTCTCCGATGACTGCGTAGAACTGGAGCGGGTCACTTCCCGACAGTCGGGCCTGGCGCTTCTGCCTCACATCGACAACACCCTCGATCTCGTCGGGGTCCTGCCACAGTCCCGCACTGACAACCACTCCCCTGGTGTACTCAGGGGTCTGCAACAGCCCAGGGATCAGGGACTGTTGCCATGTACGGATCTCGGAGGCGGCGTCCTCCATGGCGATGTACTCCGCGATCCCCCTGGCCTGCGGGGCGTGCTGCCACCAGCCCTTCGCCTTGCGGCGCTCGCGGTCGAGCTTGGCGAGGGCGAGAAGCCGACTGAGCGTCTTCGGGTCTTCCAGGCCGTAGAACTCGCACAGCGCCCGGATGTCGACATCACGCATCGGCACCCAGCCCTGCTCCATCTTCACGATCTTCGAGTTGGTCGCGTCGAGGACGCCGGCGGCTTGCTGCTGGGTCTTTGCGGCGGCGTCACGGAGGCGCAGCAACTCCCCACCGAGGCGGCGGCCCAGGACGGTTGACGCTCGGTTACCTGCTGGTGCGGATCGGTTCACGAGACCAGTCTCGCGCTTCGCAGGGCGTGCCGTCACACCGTGGAGCTAATTGTCCCCAAGTCCCTTGTGCTCAAGTTTAATGGCTCGCTACGGTCGGTGCCTGGACGATCACCCATCGGTAACCCGCGCACGCGGAGGTGCACCCCCATGCCCGACGAACCCCTCCTCCACGAAGACCGCCTCGACTACACCCCCGTAACCCGCAGCGTCCCCCTCGCCCGCACCCGTACCGCCCGGCTCGTGGCCGAGTGGGGGTACTCGGGGCTGGCCGGTGATGTCGCCCTCGTCGTAAGCGAGTTGATGACCAACGCGCTGCTCCACGGGAGCCTCCGGGGGCGCCTCATCCGCGTACGACTGACCCTCACCGCCGCCGCCCTGCGCGTCGAGGTGAGTGACCCGCGTGCCGAGCGGGTGCCGTGTCCTCGTGAGGTGACCGGGGAGGACCAGTTCGGGCGGGGGCTGCTGCTGGTGGGGGCGTTGGCCGAGCAGTGGGGGGTGGGGCCGAGGGAGGGGGTGGGGAAGACGGTGTGGGCGGAGTGGGGGCTGGCGGGCGTTCGGTGTGATGCCGTTCCGCTCGTCGGGGTCGAGGAGTGACGAGGCCGCGTACCGGTTGTGGGAGGCTCAGGTCCCGGCCCGTGTGGCGTTCGAGTGACTGGACTTCTGCGTGAAAAGTGATCACCGCATTCCGATGAGGGCTGGACGACCCTTCCGTCTGATCGTTACGGGCGGCGGTACCGGCGGGCACACGTATCCGGCCCTGACCGCTGTCCGCACCCTTCAGTCCCGCCTCGCCGGGCAGGGCGTCGGGCTGGACGTGCTCTGGGTGGGCAAGGCCGACAGCCTGGAGTCCAGGGTCGCGGCTGCCGAGGGGATCGCGTTCACGTCGGTGGCGACGGGCAAGATCCGGCGATCGAGCAACCCTCTCAAGCTGGTCTCGCCGTCGAACGTGGCGGACATGAGCCGTGTTCCGCTCGGGGTGCTCCAGGCCCGGAAGGCGATCAACGGTTTCCACCCCGACGTGGTGCTGGCGACGGGCGGATACGTCGCGGTGCCGGTCGGTGTGGCGGCGACCCGGCTGTGCCGGGTTCCCCTGGTCGTGCACGAGCAGACCGTGCGGCTGGGCCTGGCCAACCGGACGCTCGCCGGAGCGGCGAAGCATGTCGCGGTGTCGTCGGAGTCGACGCTGCCCTTGCTGCCGGAGAACGTGCGTGCCACGGCGGTGGTCACCGGCAATCCGGTGCGGCCCGAGGTGTTCACCGGGCAGGCCGACAAGGCGATCGAGGCGTTGGGCCTGCGCGGATTCGACCGGCGTCTGCCGACCGTCTACGTGACCGGGGGTGCGCAGGGCTCGCAGCAGATCAACCACCTGGTGCGCGACGTGCTGCCGTGGCTGCTGGAGAACGCCAACGTGATCCACCAGTGCGGTCCCGACAACGTCACGGAGCTGCGGCAGAACACCGCGCGCCTGTCGGAGTCGAGCGCGGCGCGCTACCACCTCACCGGGTATCTGGGTGCCGAACTGCCCGATGTCCTCGCGCTGGCCGACCTGGTGGTCTCCCGCAGTGGTGCCGGGACGATCGCCGAGCTGACCGCGCTCGGCAAGCCGGGTGTGTTCGTTCCGCTCGCCACGTCGGCAGGCAACGAGCAGGTGCACAACGCCCGGCACCTGGCGGACAACGGGGCCGCGCTCGCGCTGGTCGACGACGTTTCCCCCGAGCGGCTGCGCGAGGCGGTGGCGCCGCTGCTGACCGACCCCGGGCGGCGCTCGGCGATGGCGGAGCGGGCTCGTTCGTACGGCCGTCCGGACGCCGCCGAGCGACTGGTCGACGTGGTGCTCGCCGCGGCTGGGGCGTAGAGCCTGTCCAGCGCGAGCTGAGTGAACCGCACAGCCCGAGGGCGAACGGCTCTCCGCCCTGGGCAACTTGTACGCGACCGTCGTGACGGGAGCGACGTTGGCGTGGGTACGTGCCGGAACGCGGCTCTACGAGTGGAAGGGGCGGCCGATGACCATGCCGTACGCGGACGGCCCGCTCATCTCTCAGCCCGAGCTGACGCTGCCCGACCTGCGGCAGGCCGTGGCCGCCGTCGCTCCCTCCCGGTTACCCGAGTTCTTCGATGACCTGAAGAGGGCCTTCGTACGCGCCGGGGACGAGGACAGCGTCGTACCGATCCGGATGTTCTACCGGCAGTGGGGCGTCGTCGTGGAGATCGAGAGACACCCCGAGACCGCGCGCCGACTGCACGCCGCCGAGCAGGCGATCAGCAGCGCCGGCCTCCTGGAGGTGGCACGCGCCGAGACAGAGCGGCTGGCCAACGAGATCGCCGTACGCGAGTCCACTCGGAGCAGGAAACGGCCAGGCGTAAATTGCCACCGCGAGCTGATCAGTTCTTGCCCTCCCCGGCAACGGCTTCTGCGCCGTGCCGTGTCGGATCAGCTGTCGAGGGATCGAGTTCGTCGACATAACGGGCCGTCCGGGTACGGGAAACAGCCAGCGCGAGTGCCTGGATCACGGCTCCGGACAGGCCGATCCACAGGGCGAAGCGATAGCTGACCTGGTCGGCGAGTACTCCGCCCAGTGGCGCACCCACCGCTACCATTCCCCAGTTCATCGAGCGGATCGTCGCGTTCATCCGCCCGCGCAGCCGGTCGGGTGTCACCGCCTGGCGGTAGCTCATCTCCACCGGGCTTTCGAGGCCGATGGCCAGGGACACGATGAAGAAGGCGAGCGACGCGGAGGCGAGCGCCCATGGTCCACGTTCGGCCAGGACCAGAGGCAGCCAGCCGATGGCGGCGAGCAGGCGGAAGGTGATCAGGGTGGCGCCGACGTCCAGTCTTCTGGCCACGCGACCGGAGAGCGCACCGCCGAGTACCACGCCGACACTCGCGCAGGCGTAGGTGACCCCCAGACCGAATTCCCCGATCTTGAGGCTGTGCAGGGCGAAGACCACGAAGACCGTGGTCACCATGCTGTTGAAGAGGAGCATCGCGTGCGAGGTCAGGGCGATGGACGCCAGCGTTCGATGCCGGTAGACCCAGGCCACGCCCTCGCGCAGCTCGCTGCCCAGGCCGCGCCGTGCGCCTCGATCAGGGACGGGGTCGGGCGCCTTCACCGAGGCGAGCAGCAGGCCGGATATCAGGTAGGTGAGGGCGTCCACGAGTACCGCAAGCGGCGCTCCCATGATCTTGATCAGTACCCCGGCGAGCAGAGGGCCGGTCGATCCGGCCACCGCGTCGGCCTGTTGCACACGGGCGTATCCCGCGTTGAGCAGCTCTTTTGGTACCAGCTGTGGCACATACGACTGGTTCGCCGCCTCGAACAGTAGAGACAGCACCCCGAACGCGAAGACGAACGTACACAGCGCGGGGATGCTGAGCCGGTCCAGCGCATACAGCACCGGTATCGCACCGAGCAGGGCTGCCCTTCCGAGGTCCGTGGCGACCATCATCGGCTTGCGCCGCCAGCGGTCCACCACGACCCCGGCCATGAGTCCGAAGAGCAGGTACGGAACCCAGCGGGCGGCATTGACGATGCCGACCTCCGTGGCGGATGCGCTCAGCGTCACCGCGGTAAGGATCTGCAAGGCCAGCCCCGTGACCTGAGAACCGAACGCAGACACAGCCGACGCGGTCAGGAAACGTACGTACCCAGGGACTTCCACCAGGCGCGACATGACCGGACCGTACCAGCGAAGATCACCGACAGACGGTGTCGGATCAGGTCATGCAACGACGGCAGCCCTGTGCCGGTGTTGGGTGTTGCCGGGCGCGGTCGGCGTGGCGATCGTGGCATGCTGCGGTGTCGGCGATCGCACGGGCGTTCGGCGTTCGGCGCTCGGGTCGCGCAGGCACCGGGCGGGGTGGGGAAGGCGGTCGGATGGAGCGGTCTGCCGAGGGCGGCTTTCCGCGTGTGCTGCCCAGCCTCAGTGTTCCGCGTTTCGTCGGACGGGCGGCCGAACTGCACCGGCTGACGGACGCCTTGGCCCGGCTGTCGGCCGCGGTTCTCGTCGAGGGTGAGGCCGGAATCGGCAAGAGCCGACTCGTTCAGGAGGCGCTGGACGAGCCCGGTGTCGCCGCCCGGCGGGTGTTGGCCGCCATGTGCCCTCCGTTCCGGGAGGCCCTCACTCTCAGCCCGGTCGTCGATGCCGCCCGTGAAGCCCGGCCCGATGTGGCCGAGTTGGCCCTCACTCCGCTCGCCGGGGTGCTGCGGCCGTTGTTCCCGGAGTGGGGGCAGGATCTGCCGCCGGCCCCCGAGGCACTGTCGGACGCGGGCGCCGCCCGGCACCGGCTCTTCCGCGCACTGGCCGAACTGCTGGACGTC
>Ga0307513_10001912_pt1:2500-29597 | contig 29597 bp, 14 predicted proteins | sample 15_EM_MG_FD_202174 | JGI IMG/M metagenome (GOLD analysis project Ga0307513, IMG submission 202174) | Populus trichocarpa ectomycorrhiza microbial communities from riparian zone in the Pacific Northwest, United States - 15_EM | ecosystem: Host-associated > Plants > Roots >... | reverse complement strand
GGCTGGTTCGGAACTGAAATAAGAATACGTTAGAAAACATTCGATCTACCATGGCATCTCGCATTCACGCCCCCGTTTGACTGCCGCTGTTATACCACCAGAATATTCCTCCTTTTGGGGTTAATGATATCACATCCATAGCATGAGTAGTTAAAGCAAGTAAATGATTTAAAATTCGAGTTATTTCACGGAATAACACTCGTATATATTGAGCTCGTAATGGTACCTCGCAATTCAAAAGTCTCTCTACGGCTAAAGAATAAGCGTGTTCTTGGGCCATCATAGAAACATAGATAGGGTCAACGACGGAACAAACAACGAAACTTTACGACAGCTTTTTCGTACACGTTCACTTGCATCACATACACAAGTGCTCTCTGAACCGTGCAATAAGGTCACCCATAACACGGCTCGCCTATCTTTATTTATGCAATATCTTTATTTAAGTCGAAGAGTGACTACTGATTTCTGCTCTTCCTCTCTCGTTAGTGTCGGTAGTCTTGCTCGTGATACAGTACTCGTACAACAGCGCTTACGGCAGCTCGTAGCTATTGTATAGATAGGAGTGCCGATATTTGGATTGCACGTTAGGAGCTCTTTCTCTCGCTGTAGTGCGCTTCTTTAGGGGAAAAATGCTGCTCTTTCTTTTCTTTTTATGACAAGTGGCCGCCAGTGGACGACAATAGGTGCCCGGTACGTGCTTCTAATGCCGAGGTGTAGGGGTAGGGCTAGCTTTCGCTTAGCAAGCTAGGGGAGTAGAGGAGGGGGTGCAGGCGGTGGAGGAAGGTAAGGATATGGTTAACCAACTGAAAGGACCGAACCTGAAGATGCGGCCGGAAGAAGGGATTACAAAAAGCAGTGGGCGGGGAGCTCATCCGTAGCTTGTTTGATAGGCAGGGCCGAATCAGAAAGTCAACTTTCTATCTCATATTCCAACTCACAGCCCGACCCGGAACAGTGGGCAGCCAGCCCTTTGATTGCTTCACGCGCATACGTTTTCTTGGTTACCTCGACCCATAAATATACATATTGAAATTCAGTATCCAATCTCGCCTAAGAGCTATCCGCTGACCGATGAAAACAGTCCTCACTAAGAGGCTGACCGAAATGACTGACAAATCCAGACCAAAGAAGTAAAGCGCTTACCACTACTGGTGTGCAGGCACCCGTTCAAGCACCTGAGCAAGAGATCAGACGAGAGAGAAGTGTTCTTAACGTCTGCTTCATCGTCTATCAGGATTACCCGCCTCACTTACAACTACGGACCACTGGCCCCATCTCTTTATCTCCAACTCAACATTGGAAATCTATAAACACTGCTACGCTTGCCCTATAGTCTGGTTAGTATTAGACCTATAAAGAAGCATGTTGGCGCACTTGACGGAACTATCAAACTGATATCAGTCCAGGTGAGCCCACCCATACGGTACGGTACACTTTTAACCAACCCTTCTCTAATCTTTGATAAGATAGATCAAACTAAGCGCTTTCAGCGATATTCGACTTCACTTTGATAGTTTGACAGCTCAGTACCCGCTCACGACTCCCACCAGCCGGTCTATTCGACAGCCCGAACGACGCTAACTAGAAAACGGAGGCTTTCCTTTCAGCAACAGTTGGAACTGGAACAGTCCTACTTTCCCCTAAAGTAGCGCACCTAGAGTTGGAACTGCCTTATTCAAGCAACTACTACTTGATGAAGACTTTCGGCTCCATACCTGAGACGACTCCTACAACAAGCAAGCTACAGAAAGCACACTGCCTGAACTACGAATAAGCTACTACACTACGAAAGGCCAGTTCCAGCACACAGTTCATTCACTACTCCAAGCTACAGGACTACGACAACTACTACAAGCAAGATAAGCGGCGAGTTGGAACTTCCTTAATTCAAGTACACCACTTTCACTTTCAGATGAGGTAGTCGACTTGCTGATCTGATAAATGGATATGACAAAAACAAGGACTTAGTCCACAAATGAAGGATGCGAATTTAGGCCCCATTTTCTCATCTGAGACAGGATTTAATGATCCGATCTCGACAGCTAATCCATTGTCGGATAAGAGATGCCTATTTTCCTGGCCCAATGCTTTTCCGGATCTGAGAAATAAGGTCTTGTCTTTGCCGAAAGCAGATGGCACAAAACAATAGCACTTTCAGATTCGGGACTCGAGGAGGGGTAATCGAGCCTGCCTAACGATCGGAGCTGCAAGACAACCGAACTGTCCTTCAACTGAAAGACAGACAGCCTGCCACTTAAATAGTAATTTAGCAGCAAACTACGGAGCAAGTGAAGGTCTCAAAGAGCAAGGCCTCAGGTTCTTCTGGCCCCCTTACAGTTAGGGGCGCAGGAGAGCGCACTTACACTAATATATCTCTCTATTAGATTCATGTCGTCTCAAACGGTTCGATATCTTTTCGTTTGAAAGTAATTTAGCATCAAACTAAGGAAGCCGGATGACACTAGAACACTAGCAACTACAAGCCGAGAAAGCAAGAACTAGGCGAGGAAAGAGAAAATGCTTGGTAGCAGGACAGTAGGAGTTCAGTAGGCGGGCCAGTAGCACGTATGCCAAGGATAGCTGTCCAAGGGTTGAAAGCCAGTAGTAAACCAGTCAGCTAGCTGAAGTTAGAAAGTTCAGAAGTAGCTGCTCTCCTAGCTGCGCATTCATCGTATATAATAGTATGCCACACTGTCCTTTCCTGTTGATGGTGAGTGAAAAAGATTAATCCTATAATAAGCATATCATGCCATGGTTGTTGTGAAAGAAGAAACTCTTGGAGGAAGATCTGCTTGAGAGCATCGAATCGTTGCTGCTTTTGCTATTGGTCTACAAATCGCTGCAACCAATGCCCCGAAAGTAGCCCCTACCCTCTATATGGCCTCTTTTGAGTAGAATGATGGGCTCTTAGGAAAAGAAGTGGGCATGAATGGAGCTTCTAGGCAAGTAGTCAGAAGGTTGACTGAAGCTCTCTTTGTCCATCTAATCTTGATTTGCTGTAAACAGACGATAGTGTCAATTGGCTTATTCGATGCTCACTGCCTGAATTTAGGAGTTAACCCGATCGAGATCAGATGATGCAAGGATCGGATTTTCTTTGGACTTTCTGGCAATTCGCCTCTTTCGGGATCTTCTATGACTCTATTAGCTTCTTTCTTCCAACGGAGGTCACTTCGCTCGCCTAAGAAGGAGCTGTGGGACTTTTTGGATCAATTGCTGAGGAGCAGACGATCTTGGCTTAGAGAGATGCGCCTTTTAGCTTGTTATCGCTTTTTAGGTTCTTGCTCTGGTTTCAGGGAATCCCTCACCCAGTTCCATATGGGGATGAATCCAATCCTAGGGCATTAACCTTTCTGGGAAGCCGGTCCCTTTACATAGCCATAATCGGCAGTTTTTTCGAAGTAGCTGCAATTGAATCGGTTGGTCTAGAATCAGCTGCTAGAGAATAGGCCGCTAGGGGTACAGATTTGCTAACTGTTAAATGAACCAGTGTTCTGTTTGCAATTGAATGCGTATCAGCTGTGATTGAATCAGTAAGCGCTGCAGATCTGATCTATAAAGAATTACCCGCATTCGATCTCCGATGGTAGGAATACAAAGGAAGTCAGTTTCATTTTGACTATGCATACCCCTTTCTCATTAACTATGTCATGTCACTTCCTTTAGTTTAGCAGCTCCGGTATCGGTATCGGTAGCATTCACAGCTGATTCTTGAACTAACAACCATAAAGCAGAGACAGAGAGAGGAATTAGTACCACAGACGGGCAGAGAGAGGCTACTTTCTAACAACCATGTTAGCAAGCGCTTTCGCTTCGCACCTTTCTTTCAAACCAACCTTGACTATTGAGATTATCCATCTTCTTTTCCGAATCGAAAGAAAACTAGTATCCACCTTCTTCCTTTGCCGGTATCCTACGATCTCTTGACTAAGTCATTTCACACTAAGCACTGAGAACATGGGCCCGTACCGTGCTACTGCCTTGACCTAGGATTCTTTTCTTCACACCGGATTCTGAACTGGAAAACTGAAGCTTGCTTGGTACCCTTTGCACTGTTTGCAAGCCTTTTCCCCTTGGACAGATAGCGTTGGGAAGGAGAGAAGGAATTTCTACCAGAGAGGGGCAGGGGCTCCTATCTATAAAGAAAGGGCAGACTGGCTTGTCCGCACTGATAGGACAGCTAGCCTTCCTTCCTTTACTACCCCCTATTTGACTAAGGCTGGAGACCGGATTGCTACCAGAGATAGGCACGGAACTGGCTTTTAACCCTTTCTTTGCCCCGCTAGCTGACTTGCCTGCGCTTTTTTCTCGAACTCTAAGAGCGGATTTAAGGAATTTGTTCACATCCGATTCGATGGCATCTGTCCGCTTTCAACCCTTTGCAAGCGTGCTACTGGCTCGATGGACAAACTCAAGGAACTGCTTTGCCTCCTTTCCTTTGCTTCGATGGAATGCTTGATTGCTTGCCGGGGCACAAAGAAATAGAAAGAAAAGGAACTGCTTTAAAGTAAAGGGGAGAGTTTGCTGCCAATTGGCCAGCAAAAAAACTATACTACGACCCATTGAACACGCTTTCTTGCTAAAGAGAATCGGCCATATAGAATAGAAGAAGAATTTGATAGAGCCTTGATACAGATCAGAAGAGCTGATACGGGAAATGCTACCAGACCGATTGAATTGAGGACACTCGACCGAAACGACCCTTTGGACGATCGATGGCAGGAGAGAAGGATTCGACAGATTGAGATCGATCTCCCTTCCCCTCTTTCAAGATCAGATCGAGAGTTCCAACAGAACGAGCATTCGCTCTACTTCTTCTTCCCTCTTCAAGCTGTCGAATATAGATAGGAGATCCACTTCAAGGCAGGCAGGTAGTAAAGGCAAGCGCATAGGCAGGGGATAGGCATTCAAATCACTATCTTCAAATAGCGTATATAAGAGAAAGAGGGATGCATACGTGGTTTCTAACTCAGATGAAGCAGTTCCCAGGCGTTTGTGGGTCAACCTTAAAAGGAAATCGGGCGCTTACAAGCGACCTGGAGGGGCTATTGACAGATAAGAGTGTTCCAGTGGAAAAGGAACGATGCCCAGGTACGAGGGAGGAGCCAGTTTTAGCTAATGGAGCAGTTTGAGTATCACCAGACCGCAGGCCTCGGCCTAAGAACGAAAGCGTATTACGTTCACTACAAAATAGGACTTCCCCTATCTTTGCTGAATAAACGTCAGTCTCACCGCTTGAATGCAAATTGGCTGAACTGCACGCTGGAGTTCTCTCGAAGAAAGACCTATCTCCTGGGCGAGCGTTGGAAGAAAGACCTTCTTATTTGTTTGTTTACCAGGCGTAACTCTAAAACATTGCTTTCTAGCGGGTCTCGCTCTTTCTATTGATCATATTTTCCTCTTATGGGAAGCATGCTTCAACCATATCCTTTTACCTTTACTCATCCAGTCAAGTAGAAAGATGGTCGACTCTTATAGATGTAGCAGTCGTTCTTTTGTCTTACAGTCCAAATAGCTTATTTAGATTTAGAAAGCCCGGGCTAGCAAGTAGGAGTCCCAATGCTTTCGTCTCAGGCTAGAAGAAGGGGAGAGGCATAGGCTAGAAAGATAGGATTCGAAAAGATTGCTTACTCTGATATAGAGTTAAAGGGGGAGCAGTGGTCCGCACGCACCGTCGGATCATTACATTAAGGTGAAGCCTTCTTCGCCCTCTACGGGGAAATTAAATGCTCAAGTTGTTATACCAGTCAAGTTTCAATATCTAGTCAGTTTTAAGTTTGGAATTAAGCAGTCTACTTTTACTTTGACCAAGCTGTTTCATTTCAGTAGTGAAAGTCGTTCCAACAGACAAAGACTAGAAGAGAAGCTCTGCTAAAGAAGGGACTTCTACTAACCAAAGGAGAAGCTAGAAGGAAGACAGGAGAGATCTTCTGCAGAAGTCATACTAACCTAACAATATTCTCTTTCTTTTCTATCAAGCAGAAGGCGGGCCTCTCACCATGAAGTAAGGATAAGATCTCTCTCAAGGCCCTATTGAATTAAGCGAGAGAGTGTTCCGGAAGGTAAGGGGCTCAAATTCTCTCTTCTACGCGAATTCATAGGCGAAGAAGACTAATCTCTTTAGTACAAGTAAATAGGTGAGATATTTGATGTGACAACTCAATCGGTTCACTTTCTCAAGGTCTGGTACTAAAGATCCAATCCATGTGAAAACGAAGTCTCATAGTCAAAAGGAGAGTGTGCTCCTTAATGCGGACCCACGGACCACCTTGACTTATGATTCAGTGTCCCTAAGAAGAATTTCCATTCCCTTCCTGTGTAGGTCGACTCCAAATGTTACGGAATCGAACCTCGAACTCAATGTCTAACCGAGAATAAATAGAATGAAACCTGTGAACAATAAGGTTTAGTGATTCCCCTAACCCTCCAGTCATAGCTTCTCGGTCCTGTAATCGAGATCTTTCGTTGTTGCAGGAGCTGTGGTCATTAGTTTATTAGTCACATGCGAAAGCTTGTAGTAATCTCGTCGTCTTTCCCCCCAATAAGAAGTTTCAGCAAAGCGGGTTCAAGCAGACGAAGAAAGCTCTGTAGATAGATCTTTTTTGTCTAAGGGAAGGATTCAATCGTCCAGTCCGTAATGAGAGATTCAGGTGGTTTGAGTATCTACATCTACGCCTGATGTGAACCCCAAGTATGAGCAGTCAAGATAGAATTCTCGAAATGAGGAGGATGGGGACTTTAAACCACGAAGCCCAACTCCGGAATTCCATTCTTTTTTTTGAGTCTTTCACCAATCAACTATTGACGTATGTAGAATAGGTTGTTCTTTCATAGTCATTCTTTCATCGAACTTGGTGTTCTTATTGATCTTCGGATTCAATACTTGTCAAACTCAAATCAAACTTGAAGGAGTTGGTTATCGTCCATTCAACTATAGAAGCGGAGCTAAACTAGTAGGGGTGGCCCCCAATAGTGGGTAACCTTGGACAACTCAACGACTATAGTTGAAAGGAGGTAGCGGGTTCAGAGTGTGAGTCTTTCTATCTCGACTAAATAGGGCGCTGTGAGACTGTATGCGCGATCATTAACCCGTATTTCCCCACTTGCGCGGATACGTTAGCGAGGTGAGCCCTACTAAACTAATCCAGTGCAACCCAAACCTTATAGGAGAAGAGCTCTGCAGGAGGGAGTCCATAGAAGGGAATACTCATCGAATCTCATAGCAGGTTGGTGAGTTCCCCCCTATCTCAACTTGAAGGAAATACGGTAAAGGTTGATCTTGATTTAGGTCTAGCCTTTAAACACGAGCCCCACCTATTTGGTTATTTGTTACCAGCTTTAGCTCACCCCTTGCTTTGGAATTTTCTTTCGAACCTACCTTTTCCAAGCCAAGTCCTGTGCCTCAATTCGAGCCATTCTAAATGTAGTTTATGAGGAATCCGGGCAACGAGTCAACCCTCTGTCATTCAGTAAATAAATAAATCAGTAGACAGCAGCGTAGCGAAATATGCCTTCATCTGGGAATTTAAAATTCTGGCTCTATTAAGACTACCTGGGCATTCTCCCTCTCACTGGAAGGCCCACAAAAGCACTCTTTGAATTGCACTTCTCGGCTTTCGATCGGGGTGGGTAGAAGCCTCCGAGAAACCTGATGAGGAGATCCGCAGCTCCGGGTAACGCTATGACATAGTAGAGGAAAAAGAGAAGGTAAGCCCGCCGCTGATCCCGCTTTACCTTCGCCTCAAGTCAGTGAAGGGAAAGAAAGTCCCCTCACGAGAGGCCCTCCCTGCTCCCGAATGTCTTTCTATCAATCGAGAGAGGTACAACAAACCAGACCAAACAATCTTATTTCACAACCAAAATCAATCCTTCTTTCTTCTCAAGCACTCGATCGGAATACAAATGGGATCAGAAAGGCCATCAAAAAAGCATTCCCTTTTTTTCTTGCTGCTTTTTTGGACCTCCTTCATCAGCGCTATAGCGCGCCGGAAAAAACCATTTACCTATAATTTTTTAGAACCGAAACGAGAGCGTCATGGAGATCGTTTGAGGAATAACGATCTACTAGCTCCAAGACCTGAACTAAGTTTTTCTTGACCGCGCGAAGACGGGCAAGTTTTAACCCCGATTCAAAGCCCGCTTCCTCGAGCAGCTCTTGAACCATAAAATCGCGAAAAGTCTGCGTATGAATATAGTTCGTCGCCCTTGGAAATTCTGACAAAATTTCATGTTGATACTTCTTCATATAGTGCTCGACCCCTTCATAAGCGAGACGCTGAATGCTGGAATTACATTCCCATTCTTTTGGGGAAAAAGAAGAAAAACGGGGGTATTTTGAAGAAGCCGATTCTTCCAGTAGAGGCTGCTCTTCAGAGAGCAATGGTTCCGGAAGTGCGCTTTCCCCTAGGAGTTGGCTTTCCGGCACTAGGGGCGCCGAGGAAAAGTCGAGCTCGTCGATCATCCCCTGCAGCTCAGGAGTTGGCATCCGAAGAAATGGAAACTCCGCCGACAAGGAAGGTGAACCCTTCTGCGGACCGTGAGAATTTTCGTCCGCAATTGAGTAAGAATCGAGCCCCCAATTGTCAGACGGGCCAGGAGGTGGTGTACTTGACCCCCCAGACATTCCCCCTGAGAAGGAGGGGTAAAACTGCGAAACAGCGCGACTTAAGTCTTCCATAAGCACATATCCTAGGGCAAAGGCGGCCTTTGACAGAACCAGAAGACAGAGAACTTTAGCAATACGAAAGAAAAGGATTTGTACTCTTTTAGGTAAATTTTTGACAAGTGGTAGAGAACAAAAGAAAAGGAGGAGTCTTCTATCATCGCATAGAGACAAGACTAAGAAAAGGCGGCGGATAGGCTCGTGGACAGATTTACGTTCAATAATCCCAGGGGCTTTCACTTCGACACGTCTTCGCTCGTGATCGCTTAGAGCCCCTCTTCCATCAATAGGTACTCCCAACCCGTCAACCACACGCCCTAGCATAGCCTTTCCCGCAGGAACATCCACAATAGATCCAGTGCGCTTGACAAGATCTCCTTCTATCATCGCCGGCATAACCATAAAAACGACCATTGGAGCCCTTAGTAAAGCCTTTGGTACTATCCTCAGAAGCGATCGAAATAACTGTTGCATGTTCTGCAGTTAAGTTCATCCAAGCTTCCACCAACACAACCTCAGCGGTCATGATGACAACCTCTCCTAACGAGATATTCGACCGTTAGGAGAGTGGGGCTTCCGCGTCACCCCATGCGGGGCCATACAATAGTATAACCACCGCTTCTTAAAGATAGACCAAATCCGCTTGTTAAAGCCTGGGATCCTGTCCCTTGGACGACTTTAGTAAAGGGAGAATGGAAACTCTGCTGTAGTGGTGTGGTAGAACCTGGTGAACCGGGCGTACTAACATCAACATAGCCATACTTGTAAACATCTTTAGAACCATGGCTGGCCGCTGATTGCTCTTTCATCTCTTACTTAATTAAATGAAAGATCGCTTTGATTGTTGGCTCCATTTCAGATACCGATTTGGGAACTTCTTTCTTGCTTGTTTAGTGGTCATTGCTGGCAGCAGCGGCGAGTGAAAGCAAGCGTAGGGCGGATCCCGTTAGGAAGAGGGCTTCCCTGGCTTAGCTTCCTTCACCCCTACGCCTAGGAAGAAACCTCTTGTATGTACGTGCTTTACTAGGTCGTCAACTAAAGAGGTATCGAGAAAGAGGGCAATCGTTAATAAGAAGACTCGACTTGCATGTGTTAAGCATATAGCCATCCCGCTCACTCGGAGAGAGAAGGTAGCAAGAGATCCTGTCTTCGACTCTGGAGATAGGCCTTCCTTTCCCTTTCTATAACATACCGATCGGGGATGTAGTTGTAGATACATTAGTCCGATGAAAGAAAGCTCCTCCTTTGGGTTTTGCTTGTCTTTAGCAGTTTCCGTCCCATTGAGGTATCGACCAGCAGAAGATGGGTACTCTTTCTGATGATTGCTTCATCTGCTCAGTATGCCCCTCCCTAGGGGTTAGAAGGGAAATCGCGGGTTAACTACTTATTGGAGAAGTCGCTTCGCTCGCAAAGGTACTTTCTTCCTTCGGATTACTAAGAGTCCGTTCTTTCTAACGATATGTTGTTGTTGAGTCGCTTTCCTCACTTTCAACGCTCGAACTCCAAACGTCAGTCAGTGATTGCGCTATAACAGAGTGCTAGAGGGCAGGATAGATGATTGAGCACATACTTATTTCTCGCATTGAATAAAGAAAGGCACCACGGATTGACCAGTTACCGGTAAAGGAAAGACAGTTGATACCGTTGACCGGGAATGGCATCTATTATTTAAAAGAAAGAGATGTGTGTTTACTGATACCGATGCTTTCTTTTAAATTTTATATACTATATTATATTGGGGGATACTCATTAGAAGTCTTTCACTCTAGGCTAGGAAAGTATGTTAGTATACTAGCGTAGCTCTTCCAGGGGGGGTTCTAACTAAAGAGTAAAAAACCAACTCTCTGCCATTAGTTCCCCCCGGCCCCCTTCTTGGGACCCTGAGCTCTACTCTATTTCCGAACTCGAACTCATATTAAAATCAACGTCACTAAAGCAAGCAACCGGCGACTAGGAGGCCTTCGTTTTGCTATTTAAATGAGGCTATTGCCCTCTTTCTGCCTCTTTTGAGGGAAGAAAACAAGGACACGAGATTCTTTCCCAGGCCTTGTGGTACTGCTCTTTGCTCCTTCCCAGTGAACTGAACAAACCGTACCTAGATTGATTAAAGAGTACCGAGATGTGAGCCTACGGTCTCCCTTCCTGCTCCAGTCAATCAGAAAGAAAAAGAAGGAGATTCTTAGTCTCTCGTTTCAGGTTTGGCTTGACTCTGTTCGCTGAGCTCTTCGCCTTGCCTTTGTTGGATGGGGATTGGTTACATGTCCTGTTCATTCTGCTTTAGCGCGCTATGGTGAGTCCACTACTGAGTGAGCAGCCAGTGAGACTCCGATAAATTCATTCAAGAGGGCTAAAGCATCCCTATACGAGTACGAGTTTTCTTCTTTGCTCATCAAAGGCAGGAATTGGATTGGATAGTAAACTCTGGAGGCGTAACCGCCGAGGGTTAGATTCTCCGCAACTAAAGAGGTTTGCCAGGTAAAAACAAAGGTCTGGTTTAGACTACAAAGAAAAAAAAGGCTTCCTATCTAACTTACTGTTAGCTAGCTTTGCCACAGCAGTACTCCTACTTCCATATCCAGGCGGAGCAGTTCAGCCAATTGTTCTCTCAACGGAGGGGAGTCAGACGGACTACCAGATGCTGGCCCAGCAGACTCACCAGCAATTTGTTCTTCAGGCAAAGGGGCTGGAGTGGGAGTCGCTTCCTAACTTGCCGAAGAGAAGGTATTCATTAAAGCAGTAATCATCGAAGGCATACCGATACCGAGAGTCAAGGTAAAAAGTCTCCGGGTTAGAGTCACCAAGAAAGCAAGCCGGGAAGGCATAGAGTCGACCTATACTAGTGGGCAAGCAGGAAATCCCGTAATCGACGGCAAAAAGGCATAAAAGTACAGGCAGAAGGCCAAGAGCCTAGTCGTGCAAAGATCCAAGCAGCGTCGGAGTAGACGGCACCGGTGAATGAAGTCGAAAATCCTGCTGGATTTAGTGAGCTGAACGAGTCGTCGCAAAGGACGTGGCTGAAAGAATTCGTTGACTTTTTGGAGTCCAGCTCCCCCATTTACTGTAGGGGGAAATGGGGGAACCTTTCTTTCCCAGAGCCCTGTAAGCCCTTCTGTCCCGCTTTGAGCCTTTTACCTATCGATCCAGACCCTGCTTGAAAATATGCTTCAAACGCCTCTTTGATTTTTCAAAAAGAAAGAAAATAAGTAGTAGTCTTCCCGGGTCTCACTGTTCGGATAACTTTCCTTTGAATCCTACTGCATAGGCAAGATCTCATCCTTCGGCGAATCTTGGGGCTCAGAAGAGTGCTCCCTACGACGGGAAATCGGGGTCCAAAGACCTTCTCTTCGACGACGTGGACACGGCCATCATGGGCGATCCGACAAGAGAAATGCAGAAGAATATGCCCTCCTCAACGGGTCAAGCCCTCGCTCAGAACTAAGGGATCCTGAACATCGGCACTCACTGCATGAGCTCATAGGGCAAGATGAAGATCCGGAGAAAGGCTAAACAGATCGTCACCACACATCGTCAACTTTACCTTGGCATGCTTCCATCAGCGCTGAAAAGACAGCATTGAACGAGAAGAGAACTAAAGCAAGGCTGGTGATGTGCCACTGTATGGAGGGCTCAGAGAGAGTAGAAGTGCTTTCCTTCACGCTGAGCGTGAACTGGAGATTTCAGGCTGCTGCTATACGAGGAAGCTTGCTAGAATTCAAATCAGCAACTTTGAGAATTGGAATCGAATTCAAATCTGGTACTTTGACCGTGCTCAAATCATCCACATTCAAATCTGGTACTTTTCGAATCCAGTGCACGAGTAAAGGATCTTTCTCCCCAACATTCTACCCAGAAGAGGAACTTTCCACCCCCACTAGTTCACTCACTATGGAACCCATTCCCCGAGGAAGGCACGGGCACACTGGAGTTTTTAGCTTCTCCACTAATGGTTGATTTGACGGGTAGATTGAATCTGGTCAGACAAAAGTGGAAGATGGAATCGGGCATGTAAGACAGACAGATAGATTAGGCTCACAGGCCTAAGAGAGGCAACTTCTTCCATTGATCCGAACTCACCAAACCCTATTTCTCCGGAACTGATACACTCTTGGATCAGTACAGTCAGGCTGAGTCGCTTGATGAGCTATACGAAATCACGATCAAGCTTGATGAGCTCCTGAAGTGAATCTCTAATCTGAATTGGAGTCATTGCTCCAGTCGGTTTAAGCCCAGTCATTCAGGGAAAAGAGAAGCTTAGACTTTAGATAGAGGGCGAATCAGCCTTAATGATCCCCCCTTTCCTTCTTACCAAGCTTAGAATGATCATTTCTTCGATATTGAATACCTTATTGACTTTGAGACTACTACTAGCAACGAAGCTCAACCTAACTCGACCAGTCTACAACTTCGAAAGCAGGGGAGCGGAGATCTTTCTTTAAATCATTCCGAAGTCGAAGGGGGGTAAGAGATTATGCACTCACTACTCTTCCTACTGACCAGAAAGAGCAGCCGCGAAGACTGGATATTCATCAATTGCATTTTCAACTATAAGATAAGCAGCAAGGTGCCAGCCAAGTCAGACGAGGCTAGTCCAAAAGCAAAAGGGTTAGCATCCTCCTCTGGTCGCCTCCACTTCCTGCCTCCGTTAGCTCAGTCGAATCTAGCTTTTCTCCAAATGAACCAGGCACCCCTTCTTGAAAGTCGTAAGTCATCCACTTGTAGTAGGTAGTAGTAAAGTAGGCAAGTAGGTTGCAGTTCCTGGCCTTTCGCTCCCTTCTCCCCGCAAGGCCCATTTAGAGAGCCTCCCTGCTGTGCCGGCCTAAAAGCGACTGCATCGGGTATTTAGGAGAGAGAGAAAGGAACTACTGAACCAAGGCCTAAAAGGAAGTGTGGTTCTTTGGTCTCCCGCCTCCGTTTTCTGCTTTTGGCACTAATGCACTAATGAGCTGAGCTTCCTTTACAACCGACTAAAGAAAGATAGGATTAATTAGTGACTTTTTCTTTAAGCCTTTATGAAGAGCTAGCTGAGGTAATCCGATAGGCCCCAATTCAATAGGGATTATAAAGATTAGAAAGACTATTCTTTACACTTATAGCTCTCATCATCCTTGCTTCGGCTTGATTACGAAGAAGAGGCTTAAGTAAGAGGGGCCAGCTAGACGAAAGAAAGATGCTAGTGGGAATTAAGGAGAAGACGATAAAACGCAAAGGCAGGTTTCAGTCTTTCCTCTAAGCAAAGGCAAGTTGCCTAAAAGCTCTTAGAACCGCTCCCGGTAACCACGTTTTGAGTTCCCTGCTTTGGAAGCGGAAAGCGGACATTTTTTTTATCAACTAGGTTTCTTTTCTGGTTGCCTTACTCATTTAGGGCTTAGTCTGACTTTTGCATCATGAAATTGCGTAGAGTCATGTGCGAATCTCCAGCTAGTTCGGATTCAAACATGACCGCTAGACTGGACTAGAGACTGCCTCTTACTGAGCCTTTCAAACTAGGTGGGTCTGGTTTACATGTGCAAAAAGTTAGGACTAGTGAGTAGTTCTACTGAAACGGTTTCAAAGTCTTAAAAGCCTTACCGGCCTGCCTGATGGAGACTACGGAAGGGTATTGCCAACTATTAGCCAAGTAAGAGAGGAAAGAACAGATCTTTCTTACCGGCTGGCTAACCAGACAACTAGTCAATAGAAGAGGTATTCTCCCCTTTCTTTGCTAGCTTTACGAAAGATTTTCCTCTTTAACATGAAGCAATACTACTATAAGGTAGAGAACTACGAATATAAATATATATATCTTTCTATTTTGATTTGGTTTTCAAAAATGGCGTATATATAGTGCTCCGCTAGTTTGGCTTTCACATTAGCATTCCTGAGCTGTACGGACCTTAAGATTAAGAAAAAGGGCTTCAAACCAAGGGATGTTTTCACATGCTCTTCCGGTGCTTCGTAAATCAATAGGATCTTCCTCGTGGGATAGCCTTCAATCAAGCAAGTCAAATCCTATCCCTTAGTGAGACAGAGACAGCTTATTCTTAGAATCAGGGGTGGGAGTAGATCAGTAGCAGATGGCAGTGCTCACTTCAAGGGTAAGCTTGGATCAGGCTTCTGTCTAGCTGAAGGAGGTCTCCGAAGGAGGGAGCTGATGGGTAGCTGAAGGAGGGCGCAGAGAGGTCTGATGTGAGAGTTCCAGGGTAGGCTTAGAGTAGAGAGGGGTAGCATAAGGAGGTCGTAGATAAGGCATCTGTCTTACATAAGGGCTGAGAATAGTTAAATCAGGGTGGTCGTAGAGAGGAGCTTTCGTTCTCGTCCAGAGGGCTATAGTACTGTCGGTTTGAATTCGGCCCTATGGAGTAAAGGGAAGAAGAGCAGCAACCCTTTTTAGTACTACCAGACTCGAGGCGAAGAGGGATTTACCAGAAAGAATCAATAGGAGGGTTAAAGCACTTGCTTCGTCCTTAGCCCGGAACTCGTTCCTAGCGTAGACTGAACTTCTTCTTTCTTAGCGCCTCGTTTTTAGTGGAAGACGACTGAACTCGCTCCGCTTTGTAGGCAAGGAGCAAAGCCAACCACAGCCATCACCTTTTCAGAATAGGACATGCTCTTAGCAGATTTGAAGCATAACCGCCCTTGCTCAGCTCCTTCTTTGTAAAGCGCAAAAGCTAAAGCGCTACATAGAGCTCTTTTATTATAGGGCGAGGAGTCTGCTTCCTAAATCCCATTTTAGAGGGCTGGTATCACGCTCTATACGATTGTCATCTAAGTAAATAGATGGGGCAGATGAAGAAAGAAAGAAAGCGCTTTTAAAGTCGTAAACCACACGAAATCAGGCTTCACCTTAGCTACTAAGAGGCTTCCTCTGGACTAATACTATGCCCCTATTAGCTTTCATTTTTCCAAAGATTGAATTCTTACCGGCATACGCTAGGAGCATCACTCTCTAGCTAGGAGCTTTCTTTCTTCCCCTTGTTAGCAGTCCTCTTTGGTTTCTTACATGACAGCTTTCGAAGCAAGCTAGCCAAGTAAGGACAGCGGGGAAGTGAAAGTGAAAGAGCTCGTCTTTCAATAGAAGAAGCCGTCAACAGTGGCAGTTAGCGCCTCCTTGTTTAGTATTGAATCACTCTCCCCCTTCTGCCTTTCCTGCTTGCCTTTGTTAATGCCTTGCGACTTGCCTTCCTTCCCTAGTTAAGATAGACCCACGCACATGAGGCTAGCTTCCTTGCTAGCACATTCATCTGTATAAGGGCTTAGTGCTCCTCCAATAAATTACCTTGCCTTCTCTGCGTGCCTGCCAAAAATGACCTTGCTTTATGGCGGGGCATCCCCCCTGTCTTACTGTTGGAGAATCTGCTGCGCATTCATAGGTTGTTCTCAGATGTGGCACTTTCGGACTAGAAGAGGCTGCAGATGGACCATCATCCGATGTGGGACTTATGCCTTTTCGATTGGATCAATGAGACTCGGATGCTATCGAAAATGAGGATGGCATCGAAACTCTTCCTTTTATATACATATACAGAATTCTCATTGTACAGCTTTCAAAGGCTATAATCAATGGTTTTTTCAATGGCCAGAGACCCCCGAAACTCGTCCTTTTAATGCCCACAGATGTGCCTTCTCGAGCAATTTCTTCTGTATCAGGATGGGATCAGATTCGATGTCAAAGAAATGGATGCTTTCCGCTTGAAGGCAAGTGAAGATGTGGCATCAGAGTCCTCCTTCCTATTATAAATAGCAGGAGATTCGTTCACAAGAGAAGAGCCTAGGGCATTGGGACTGCTCCTAATTCCAATTGAAAGCGTGACATTTGACTTCCTTTGTCCATTTGCTTCTTGAAAAGAGCGGATATGCCGCTAATCCAAGTCCCACAAAGGAATCGCTTTCCCCTGGCACTCGAACTGAAAGGCTGCCCTCCTTCCCTTAGCCCGAAAAGAATCTTGCCTGTTCTTCTTATCCCATTGGCTTGGCCTGCATTCAATAGCAGCTGATTCATGCCATCAATCCTCCTTTGCTTTTGCTACTGATGGCATTCTATTAGAAATGGAATATTGATCTTGTGTTTGGTCTTGTGAACAATAGTACTTTATTTTTTCTTCTTTCTTGTCGGATTCTCTAGGGGATAAAGAAAGAGTATATGCCCCAGACTCGCGATTCGGGGATTTCCGCCAAAAAGATCGGATGGTTCCTGCTTGTTGGATAAGGAAGGTGCCTAGCCTTGCTAAAGGACATGCTACCACCCGCCGACAAAGTCAAGCAGGAAGGTCATCAGGTGACGAAGGTATTTGGCTGGCAGGTCAATAACAGCTTCTTATGTGGCATTTGGCATTTGTCCATCAATCCCATTCTATGTCTATGCCATCTTATTTACTATGGATTCAACCTCCCCTATTCTCTCAATAAAGCCTCTCCTTGTCCTTCCGGGATTAGCCAAACGAGGTCCAGCTTAGTAGCTGCTGCTCTCATTTCTGCTATCATTCCTGCTTTAGACTAAGGCATTCCTGCGTTCATTCGCCAGGCCAATCAATCTTATGAAAGAGCCCTGCCTCTGGTTTACCCACTGCATATATTGCATATATTCATTCTTGCGCATTGTCTTCTCTCGGCGGAAAGGGGGCTTCTATAGAGGTCAGAGTCCCCCCCTTACGTTTGGGTGGGGGCTTACCCAAAGATTAATAAGCAAATCGGCTCTTCATGTTCACAAATGGAGGAATCTAAACCTTTCCTTTTCTATTTCTAATGTCAAACCTGAAAGCAGCAGGGGCAAGCCTAAACCTTCTAATAGGGAAAGTGCTAAGCTAAGGTTAATGCCCCATGACGCGAGATAAAAGGACTAAGAGCCTTTATCCCATGGTCAACAATCGGCTTCACTCGCTCAAGTTTTTCATATTCATAAATGGAGCGCATCAGTTCTATTGAGCACCAATTCCTCGAGTAAAGGCTTCTACAGCTGGTTGACCAAAATGACAATCCCAAATTGCATTAGCAAGAAGTTTGATTATAGAAAAAACTATAAGGCACAGCGGACCCAGGTTTGGAACCCAAGTAAGAGATAGAATCTTACTAGAGGGGAAGCTCCCCATTGCATGTAAGCGGAGGAGCCCCCTTTACCTTTAGGGCTTTCCCTTTTATTGCTCGTTAGCGCTTTACTAAGAAAATTGTTAGGGCTTTTCCCTATCTTACTAATAATAATAAAGAAAGGGGCTTCTTTCTTTTTTTACATAAGGTGAAACGAAACCGGTTGTTCATGCTTGTAGCTTGCGTGTCTGAGATCCGTCTTCTGTTTGCGATTGAAACCCCCGCTTACTTTATTACATTACTTCTTTGTTAATCTAGGCAGAATTCTCTGATAAAAAAAGAAGGCAGCTTTTGAGATAGAGTTGAGACGGTTACAGTGGCAAGTGGAGAACAGATCAATCAGCTTTTAGCGGCTAAGAGAAAGAAATCTCTTCTTGTGCTGGAGAGGGTTTATTGAGAGAATAGGGGATGAAATCCTTCTTCTTTCTTCGTTCCAGTTTCTTTGCGGCTTAGCTTAGAGAAAAGGTGACTTCTAGTTCCTTTCGGGTAGCGCGAGTGGAAAGCCCTACAAAGTCAGCCCTCAAAGTCTTTAACTTAAGGAAGCCGAGTTGAACAGAAGATAGAGTTTCAGTTCCAGTGAAAGCCCCTACTCCCAACAAGTTGGAAAGTGAAGTTCAAGTGCCGAAGTCAAAGAGAAGTTTCTTATTTCTGTAACCGCGGTTACAGTTGCAATAAGTACTTTAAAGCTCAACAAGGCTTTAAACGGCTAAAGCAGATCAAGAAAAAAAACCTTATTCCGGGTGTGAGCCATAGCACAGGGACTCTCGGTTGGTCGTAGAAACTCCTTGCTTTGTTGCCGGCCCCCAGTTGAAGAGGTCGCTTTCCGCCTTCCACTTTGGTTGGACGGTAGTTCCGGAAGCCAGTAGCGGTAACAGGTCGAGGGAGAACTAAGGGCTAACCTTCCCGATTTCAGTATGACTATCTATCCCATCCCAGGCAAGCAAGATCAGTAAGCTCGACAAAAGGAGTAAGTGGACTCTCGTAAGCCTTCGGACAATCAATAACTTAGATTGAGTGAACAAAAAAGTTGTGATAGGTAGCGAACCCGTCTCTGTCCCACCAAGCCTTTTCGTCCTTTTCTCAAATGAAGATGGCTTCTTCAAACTTCAAAAGGAAATAAGAGAACAACTCAAATTCCCGGGTAAATTAAATGCTTTAAGGAATTCGAGATGTTAGGCGAGAAAGAGTCTATCGATAGGTTTCGGCGAGAAGAACCGAGAGCTAAGTCTTTCCTAAGGTAATGACACTCATTCAATTCAAAAATGAGTGGTCGTAGCTCACGATCCAGTCAAGGAAAGGGCTACATCCTCTTTAATGCATTCCTTATTGCTCTATCCATAGAGAGAAGACAAAGAGGCAATTCAAGGTCTTATGCTTAGAGTGATTAAAGAAAGTCAGACAAGCCAGGGAAGGGGGTTAGCACGGTAGCGGTATATTGATCCGGTACGTACGGATCAATTCAATTCTTTTCCGCAGAAGCAGACGAAAGAAAGGCTTCGGCATATACATCTGCTTCGGCATCAGGAAAGGAATTATATGATTCTGAAGCGTTGGCATAATCAGAAGAAAGAGAGGGAACAATCCGAGCATGCAACATCAGATAGGTAGGCCCACTCATATTCATTAGGAAAAAGTGCTCACGGCTCTCGTACAGCTGGTACATTTCCTTTCCTTTATCCTTTCTGGGAGGCCTAATTGCTTGCTGAAATTAAGTAATTCAACTTGTTTGTGGCCCGGGGCCAAAGCCCTGAAACAGATAAATGGGCTACTAAAGGCGTAAAGGCTCTACTTATGGAAGTTCATCTTTCGCGTAGCATGGTGGGTGGGCGAAGGTATCTTCTCTCTTCAAGTCTTAAAGGTATAAGTTCAGATTGAACAATTTCACCTTAGCTCCAAGCCGTATTAGCTAGAAAGCCAATAGCAAGAGGCTAGCAAGCCAACCTGTAATCCAGCAAGCATGTGAAGGTGGGAATAGATTGTAGGTAAGGACATACAAGACAGATAGGAGATAAGGGAGAACCCGTGAGGGTCAGGAAAAAAGAAAAAAGATATGGGCGACCCACGCCGATATGGCAAAACGCCAGGGTTAGGCAAGCAACTCCCGGAAAACCATGCTAAACATTTAGTCGGGTTGGTCCGGTGCTCAGTCTCATGCATACGTCGCACGAAAAGAAAGGGCGGTAGCCCACCTTACGCGGCGCAGAGAAAGCTCGCCTACTCGGAGGATGCTGAAGGACCGGTAGACTGACTATGGGGTAAAAGGGTAACACATTGTGTATGCTACTTCCGCCACCCCTACGCTACAATGAGTTAGGTTAGCCCTAAAAAAAGGGCTAGGAATGAATTCTAAAATTAGCCCAAGCTACTTCTTTCATTACACCCAACCCCCCTGCGCTACCACTTCTTGAGCCAACCCCTGGGCTCAATTTATTTGTACCAGAAGGCCATTTCACTTGATGTTGAAGTTGATGAATCAGAAGCTGGATTGGTAAATTCATTCCCTGGGGGAAGCTACCTTGAAAGAAGTTAGCCTGAACCGGGAAAAGAGATCTTTGGAGAAAGTTTCCTTAGTAAAGACTCCTTACCCAGAAGGTAAGAATCATCCCATTCTGCTGAAGGGAAAGAGAAAAGCTATTCTTATTCCTATGTGGCCGACCCATAACGCCTTAAAAGGGCCTTGCCCCTTATGTCCCTTATTCCAGAAAGTCACCCAAGAAGTAAGGAAGCGAAGCTGTAGCGGTTGTTGTTCCTTTTTTTGTTGCCCCTATCTCTAAAGGGCGATCTAATCATAGGAATAGGAAGACTTTGAGTATCCCCGAAATAGAATAGGAATAGAGGAGCTCCTCACCCCCCTTGTCACTTAAAGGGAAGAAATAGAGTCTTTATCGCACTTCCTGCTTCCACCGAAAGGAAGTTCACTTCACAACCACCTTTTCTTCGGGAAGGCATATAAGGAATAATTTTCATAGAATAGATCGGTAAAGACCTTACTCTATTTTTTTCTTAAAAGAAGGAAGATGTGCAGAAGCTTACTCTTCTATAAGATAAGGGAGGCGAGGAAAATCTCAGCCTAGAGCAGTCTTTCTTCCATGTAGTTTCAGGCTCAGGCATGGATTTCGTCTCTTCTTTTGTTGCGGATGATCGAAGCCTAGCCTAGGAGGATGACTCTGTAGAGGGCTAAGAGGACTAAAGCATGGCGTAGGCAGCGGAATACCCGACAAAGAAAACCCCCGTTCAAGCTATCTCACCCGGTACGAGACCAGAGGAAACTGAAACGGCAATTGGTAGCCCAAAGACCAGCCTTAGAATTGGGTTTTGGGGGATTTTAGATAAGGATCGGCGCTAACTCTGAATCAGAAGAATCAGAGGTGTAACCAGGCAATGAATCTTTTTTACCTCAATTCCACTTAAGGACCAAAACAAGCGGAGGGAACCACAGATCCTGTTGAGGCAGAGGAAGAGGAATAGATCTCCGGCGAGCTTCCTCGATAAAGAAAGGAAAGCCGGTAGCCGCCCATGGCAGTCTTGTTTGCGGGTGTACGATCTAATCCTAATCCTATACCCGCAGGGAGGTGAAACTTCCTGTTGTTGGGGGGATTGAACTTCAAGCAGTAGGTATCGAAGCGAAGTCTGTTGCTCTTTGTTCTCTTCCTGGGAGTCAACTCCGAGCGTCTTTGTCCAGAAATCTCTTTTCCTCCCAATATTCTTGTTCATTTTTCCAAAGTAATAGTAGAAAACCGCTTTCAAGCCATACCTCATAGGTAGCCACCCATGAAAACATGAATGGAAGACTCAAGGGAAGACTCCTAGCTCCCTCCTTCCACACTTATCGACCTTCACTGCTAGCTCGCTTAGGGGTAGCAAACTCAACATTAGCGAAGTACATCCGGCCGTAGGCCGCTCGCTGCCAAACCCACCATCGTGTCGATCGTCTTCTTGCATCTGCTGCAGACCTTTCTTTTTTTGACCTTGCAAGGAAGTCCAATTTTTCCTCATCCCCTTCCTGGTAAAGAAAGGAAATATTGGACAGCGTAGCCTCGAAATCTGTTCTGACAAACTCTTCGTGTAACTGGCTTTGTTTGTCTCCACCATTGCAATCGTAGCAAACGTTCCAGCCTTACCCTCTTCCTTCTCTTCTTCCCTTTCTTTCTAAAAATCTGGGCTTCCAGATCATGTGCTTTTGAACATAGTTCTTCAAAAGTCTTGATTGTTTGAGAAGCCAAGATGTAAGACAACTCATATCTGAAGCAATTGATGCACATCTTAAGTTGTTGCGCTTCGAAGAACTCTTGCTCACAGGAGAGTTTCAGATTTCTTCATATGGCGATAAAGTCATCAACAGACTCGTGTTGACGCTGCTTGGCTTCCGTCAATTCTGTCACGCCTACACTCCTGTGGGTTCTGTAGAAGTGTTTGTAACGGTATCTTAGATAGAACTGTCGAAGGAGGAGCGGCTAAAAAAAGACAATTCAGACAAAGGTGTTATTCTTTAGGGGAGAAGTAATGAAGATAGGGTAGAAGAAAACATATCAGGGCAGCCCGTGCAAGGATTACCTGGGATAGAGGATGAAGTGGTGGTTCGACCGCTCCAGCTGGAACTCTTGGGGAAGATTACCTGTGAAAATGCCAGCTCCAAAAAGGACTCATAGCAGAATTGCTCGAAATCGAACAAGCTGGTGCTCACCCTCCTCGAAGTATTTCGAATGATGCAGTGCTACCCCCAGACCTTGCAGAGTGTGGGGATAAGTATGCTGCCTCTACACTTCTAAAGTCTCCTGAGCTCTTCAAGCGTATCCCCCAACATTTCTCCTACAGAGAAATGTTATATGGGCCATTGATAGACTGCATTGCCAGGGATATAGGAAGCTAGGAGAGGATTCTAACCAATTCTATCAGATAGAAGACATTCCTTTCTTGTCTATCCCCCCCCTTTTTGTTAGTAGCTCCTCTTTCTAGGGCTCTAATGGTCGTGGATCACCTTCTTGTGAGTATGTTTAAGAGTTCCTTCTCAATCAATGCTAACTCTATCCTCCTTTCTTCTAATTTAGGAGATTTCTTCCGCTATTTCATTCCAGAAAGCACTGTAGTTACATAGAGTTCTCAAAAGAGAAAGAGCTCGCAGTTCAAGTAAGGAAGTTAATGGCCTTATGGGGAAGGGCCTCACAGTTTCGCTATCCCACTTCCTAAAAGAAGACTGCTACAATCTAGCTCCTCGTACTACTTCTCTCAGGAGATACCCTTCTATTAGTTAGGTAGTAAGAGCGTCAATAGGATAGTCAGCAAGCTGCCTAAATAGCTTTCAGGCTATAAATGGGATTCTTTTCCTAGTATATGCATACAATATATATGAAAGAAAAGTAGCTCATCAGGTATCTTCAAGGCACTCCTCTCCTTTTTCCCGCTCTCCGACTATCAATAATAAGACATGTACATTCTGATCTATCCTATCCTTTATAAAGCTAAAAGCAAGTAAGCATTTCGAGTGGATGCAAGCATTAGTACGTATTCCACTAAGAAAACAGTAAGGAAGTGAAAGTTCAGTCCTCACACTAGTATCTCTTCTCTTTTCGCCTAGCAAGAGTAAAGCAAGAAGAACTGATCGATCTAATTTCTCTCCTCTCTTCTTATAGCTACTATAGCTAATCTAAAGTGCGTACCTTAGCTCAGTATGGAGGGCAGACTACCTTCTTACAGAGTGCTCTATCCCTAGAAGAACATACATTTTAGCATACTCTCTTTCTTTGGAAATGATATTATACTCCATTTAGATACCTAGCTACTAGAAGAGGAAAGCATATAGCTAAAATGCCTAAGAGAGCTTAGGTTCCAAAAAAGGCCAGGAAAGCTTCTATCCTTATGAAACTAAGAGGCAACAGAGAAAGAGGCCTAACCACAGAAGGAAAGACTTTAGATTCGCTAGCTCGGTAAGAACAATTAGAATACAAGGACGCAAGGACGGGACCGGGCTAGAGGACTCTCTATTGTCCCCATCGTCCTAACAGCCGATCACGCAATTAGAGCTACGAACAGTTTGATTGTTCTTGGACAACAGAATCCGTAACACAATCAGGGGTGCCGGGCTTGGCTCAATATCGGGATAGAAGGAGGCCTAGGAAACTAGGCTGTTGACCAGGCTAAGGTAACAAAGTTAGACCGAGATTCACGCCTTCCTTATATTATAGGCTTCCTCTACAAAAGAAGTAGTAGAATAAGATGCGAGAGAGCCATGCCTTTAGAACAAGAAGGTTTTGATTCTGGGGTCAGCTGGGATCAGGATTTTACACTAAACAAAAGAGAGTGCGAACATTATTAAAGTACCAGACAAGCAAGTACGGAACCCCAATCACGAGGGGGAAAAGGACACCCATTAATGGAGGAAATAGCCCTATATTATATTCTCTTACACAATCAGCTGTGCACAAAGATGCTCCTACTTATATTGAGAGTTCCCCCGGAGAGAGACCCTCTTCTTCTGGGGGGTACCACAGCACACTTAAGCGAGACCTTACCTCTTATTGACTGGAACAAACTCACTCCCGTGTTCCCTACCTTCACTCACTCTTTTAAAGACAGAGAAAGAAAGCGTAGGATCATCTCTCCATATACTCCATCTTTTATTCCAGCTTTTGATTCTGAGAGATGGAGCAAGGGAAGCGAAGTTTGCTTCTCTTAAATCAACTTGTGTGACAGAATTCAAGAAGTCACGTCTGGTAAATCACCAATCTTGAATCTGGGCAGCGGTAGCCGGGAAATAGAAAGAGGTAGAAAAGGGTCGGTGTACAATATTGGGCAAGGAGGACGAATCCCTAAATCAAAGTAATGAGGACGGACTGCTTGCGATACACATTATTCGGAAAGGCCCGTTGCCGTTGCCACATCGAGCTCTGAAACAGGTTCTTTCTCATTCCAAAAGCATTAGTAAGGGAAGGGCACCGCTCAATGAAACAAAAGTGACTTCCAATCATCATTAATATGGGCAGAGATAGCCAGGAAAGCAAGATGCTATGAGAGGCAGGTCGGTCTCCTCCATCAAGGATGCTTGCATGCGCGTCTGCTGTTTATGTTCGTTCTTTACCTGTTATAGGCTCTGAAATCGACGTTTTTGCTGCCAATAAGGGGGGAGACCCCATATAGAGGGTAGGGGCCCCCAACTCCATTTTCGCAATATAGACTTTCATAGATCTTTCTATTGAAGCGCTATCATGATCTGAACCTAATTGAGGATCTCGACTAGCTTGCTCTCAATCAATCCCCTATTAGTTCATAGCACCCTCGATTTTTCAAATGGTACGAATCGAGTGCAAAAGGTTCAGGCGTGCGTCCGCAAGGATTCCGTCTCAAGGGAGGAGTCAGTCCAACCGCTTCTTCCCTGTCCAGGTATCATAGTAGTGCACCATACTCTCTTTCGAAAATGATCTGTTTTGTACGTAACTCGGCATAAATGGGGTTGTTTTTTACCGCTTTCATACTGGAAACCTTACTATCATACTAGGTGCAGCAGACTATCTTAAGAAAAGAGTCTGTTTTCCATAAGATGAGCTGTTTTGAATGCAAAGAGATGTCGAACCTCGCGAACTGCTTCCAATCCCTGACTTCGAACCTTGGTTTGTTTTGTCGAAGCGATTGGCGAGGAGGTCTTTTGCCCCTTTTTCTGCTCGTTCTCTTTTGTCAGGACTTTCGATGCCACCAATTCCAAATGGGGGAGGCCCAATAGATTGAGAAAGTAGGTGTAATGGCTTTCATGAACATCTTTCTTGGCTTGGGAGGAAAGATCAATAGGCAGCTCGCCCCCTGAATAATGCCTCTAGTCTAGAGTCCCCTTATTTCAATGTCATGCCGGAACCAGCTCTTAGGTTCCATTCCAATCCAATCAGACTCTGATGTGGAGCTATTTCCAAACTATGGCAACCCCAGTTGTTAAAGTTCAAAGATTCGTCGCCCTACTCGCATGGGGCGCCCAAACAAAAAGGAACAATCGCCTTACCTGCCTTCCAGCTGCATAAGATTAGGATAATAGGAAGAGCATCGCCCCCTTTCATTTAAGGGGCGTTGGGGACTTGTCCTTACTTGAATGAAGCAGAAACCCGAGGCCGAGGTCAGAATCTTCGAGCAGAAGTTCGAGCAGATCAACGGTAATGTTCTTTAGGGGTTGGCTAATAGTTGAAAGTTTCATAATTGGTATTTCGCTTTCCGTTTCGGTTAGCGTGAAATCCTGATCCGAGCAAAGCTGAGCTTCGCTATGAACTAATAGGGGATTGATTCCGAAAGTCATGACTGGGTTCAGTTTATCCCTCTTTCCTCTGACCCCGAATCTCAACCTGCGGCTAGGCGCCTAAATAGAGTGAGTCCTTTCTCTTCCTGACTAAAAGCAGGATTCACTTCTAGAGACTATCTCCTACGTATCCTTTCTCCTGCACCCTTTCTTTACTTGTTGCGTATTGCTACCACAGGAAACCCGGGATTTTTGAAGCAAAATAGCTCGTTACGCTATATACAAAGAAGCAATCCCAACTAAGGTAGGGCATCTAGGTGCAGTCAGCCATCTCTCTCTCTAATGGCAAGAATTGACTCGAACAGGTTATGAAAACATAGTTTGAGTTGTCTTCCTTATTCTTTATTAGTAACAAGAACACGTGAACAAGAGAATAAGAGTAGTTTGCTGGGCTAACTGCCCTTAGCCTTAGTATGATATTCAGTCAACAGCACGGAACAACCTGATTAAAGACTTCATTGCGCGCGGGCCTTCTCTTAATAGGATAACTCGACGGGAGACTAAACTAAAGAATTCATCTATTATATTAGTAAAGGGCCTCGTTCACTCTCCTAGAGTTGGGTCTTTGCTCAATCAACAAGCTAACTAAACTGATTGGAAGATGAATGAGAAGGAACTCGAAATCGGGCTGAGACAGAAGCTAGGATAGGAAATGGGACAGAGAGAGTGGGTCTTTTCACCCTTGATCTTGAACTTCTCTCTTTCCCTGCTATTGCCCTAAGTGAAGGACCTTTTAATACACTATAGGATGTAGGATAAGCGTCTGGTTAGAACCAAAAGGGGATTCAAAGGGCATTAGAGAAGAAAAGAGACAGAGGAAGCAAAGGAACCTTTAGCTTGAGATAGCTCGATCTAATACATTCTTTTCTCTCCTTAGCTATTATAACCTTCTTACAGGCAGGAGTCACTACCTATAGAAGACTGCTTTCACAAGAGTACGAGCTACTCTTTGATCTCTCTTCACTGAGCTAGCATCACTCTTAGTTAAAGAAGACAGCTACCATGCTTGAATAGACATGAGGAGAATCGGACGATAGAAGAGAAGGACGAGAATGTTAACGTCCTCTCGTCCGCTGCATAGCTTCCTACTAGTCGGATAG
>Ga0307513_10001911_pt1 | contig 29603 bp, 18 predicted proteins | sample 15_EM_MG_FD_202174 | JGI IMG/M metagenome (GOLD analysis project Ga0307513, IMG submission 202174) | Populus trichocarpa ectomycorrhiza microbial communities from riparian zone in the Pacific Northwest, United States - 15_EM | ecosystem: Host-associated > Plants > Roots > Unclassified | place... | reverse complement strand
GCCCCCCCCCCCCGTATCTGTCTTTTCGGGGTTCCATGAGCAAGGAGCTGGTGTGTGAAGGGGTATATCTCAATAGCGTTTGCTTCTATGATAGAGGCTGTGTTGGTGAGGGTTAGTGCGAAGCTATCGGACGGTGAGCAAGATTCCCCCGCAGGGCAAGGTGAGTGGAGCCTAGGGTGAGATGTGTGAACACCGTTTTAAAGCATTAATCCCGTTTGAACGACCTTAGCTAGCACCTGTGCCAGTAACTACCAATAGAGGCTTGGGGGCGGGCGGTGAACTTCTGGAATGTGTGGAGTGCGAGGGTGGGAATGCGTGGGTAGGTTGTGTTGGAGAACACAGCATAGAGGGGGGGGGGGTCCGACAACTCGGCTTTTGCAGGATCTAGATCAGCCGCTGTCTCTTTTTTAAGATGAGCCACTACTCTCTATGCATCCTGAATCCGCAGCCCTCCGGGAGCCCTGGGCGTTCTCTACTCGTATAGAAGACAAGGGGACATGTGGTATTTAAAATACAGTGCAAGGGGGGAGATTTTGGAGAAAGCATTAAACACAGGATGGCTGTACCGGTGTGAGATGATGTCACGGAGGTGCACAATGTGATTAGGTGGGCGAGGTATCTGCGAGAGATCTACAGACCCTAAAGCCCTGGGGCAGTTCTCTTTGTTGGAAAGACTGCACCCTTGTGCTCGGAGATAAGTGCGTGTTAAGCATCACCTGGAGTATACAAGAGGGCTAATGTGCTTCTGATATGGATGCGATGTACCGCCCTAGGCTGAAGACTCCAATTTCCACCTTGTTCTTAAGGTGTGATGTCCGGGATTTCCACTCAATGATCCACCGAGTACAAGCAATGGGGGGATATTAGGCACCAACTATACATTGTTATGTCCTCTTTGAGTTGGTTCGTGGTTGGCCGGCTCTAGGGTCAAAAGTCTCTAGCATGCTTTCTATCATGCGGCCATATGTAGCCTTTATCTTTTCCATTGGCTAAGGAAACCCTTTCATTATATTATATGCCAAGCTGAGCTAGGCAGTGATGAATCAACCTAGTTCTTCGCCTCTCGCCTCCAGAGGGTCCTGCGACTAATAACCCCTCCTGTGCTTGAGATTGTGGCTTCCCCGGTTTCCTTAGCCCGTCTACCCCTATCCGGTATCCCGCTAGATGCCCGGATGAAGGGATGGCCTATCTTTAAGTCGAATCAGAGCGCCCTTCACCCCAAGATCAGGGAACCCTAGAAAAAATTGACACGTTTCCAGAAGCCGAGGAGTGGGGGTTACAGACAGAGCAAGGGGGAAAGTAGAATCGCGAGGCGGATAAGTGCGCGGAAATATTACAATGGAGGAAAGAAGGGCAAAGATTGTGAGAGAAGGGGGCGGAAGAGAGGGTTTGGTCATGACAGCCTGCGCATGTAGAAGATTAGATATATTGGGTTCAGGCACCTGCTGTATTGCAATACTCGACTTGTGACTTTAAACCCCATCCTACTGTCCTTCCGCTCCTCCTATATCGAGGCCAGGAGGCCGCTTTTTTGGGTTGGTGTTGAGCGAGTGGCAGAGTCTATCCCTCAGTGCACGGTACGAGGAGAGTTGACATCTTTAAGGACAGGTAAGAATTGCTGATTTTCTACTAAGGTATAATTCTTTGAAGGTCATACGAGGGCGAGTGCAGAGAGGAAGGGAGAATATGTGCTATCATAGTGGAAGGCCTTCGCCCAGTTTGTGCCCTTTCTTCCCAGGGAATTCTCCTTGGCAACTACTACTGAGCCAGCCATTCTATCTATCAATCTTATTGCGTGCTGTATGTCCCCAGTTCAGTGGGGGTAAGTGCCTCTATTAGGCAATCTAACACAAAAGATCCACTTCTTTTTTATCGAGGTTACTTTGGCACTTTGTGTACGTCATTGCGCTTAATTCTGGCTACATTATGATTTGGGGCAAATCTGTTTCGTGCCATCGACACAAGGGATAAAAATATATATATTATGATACAGAACAGGGCAATCCGGACCGTTTCACAGGATATCACTCGGCGGTGGCGGTGGGAACTTGAATAATCGGCCCATGTGGTATGTCATTGGAGTTGCCCCCTCTGATAAGGTCTGGGCTTTTTTGTTTTTTTATGTTTCTTAGAGGGGCCGAGCGGGTTACCCCTTGCTGTGTTTCCTGCCCCTTTTCCAGAGTAGGGAATTTCCGACGACATAACACATGGGCCGATTATTGAAGTTTTTACTGTACGAGGCAAGGGCCTGTTGGCGGGAGTGGTAAAGGTGACTTGCCTCACTTCCTAGGAGGGATACTTGATGGGGGTGTCGGGAATGATAGGGCAACGAGAATCACCATCTCCCTCGGATGAGTCAGCCTGTTCTATTCAAGTTAAGTGCTGCACCCCCCACCGAGGGAGATATGATATTAATTCCCGCTACCCTATCGTTCTCGGCACCCTATCAAGTGGCCTAAGTCCCTTGAGTATGATATCATACATGAAAACCCTCTTGTAGATGTCATACTGCAACAACGTGCTCTAGTAATCATTGGCTACCCGCCTCGTGTGTGATGACCACTGGTGATAGGAAAGAAGGTTTAAGGCATTTCCAGACCTAACTTAATTAACGCCCCCCTCGAGCCCTATACTTTTCTTCTACTCCTGGGGCGGGGATGAACGTAAGAAAAGAAGAGGTAGGAAATTTTCTATTTCTCCACCATTTTCGCTAAATTAGGGGAAATAGGTAGGTAAGGACTTGAGGTCCCTAGCCTTTCAATTGCATAAATATCTCTGGTTTCCCTGGGCTTTGAATCAGATGTGAATTTTCCTCACTGGGGGGCCTTCGGTAAGCGTGGGCATAGCGAAAGTGCAGCTGTCCTGGGAGCACAAAACTGCACTAGGGCGGCTTGCATAAATTTTGGATTTAAAGCGTGAGTGTAGGGAGCAGGGGGGGCTCAGTCGCTAACTCTTCTGGCCAAAGTGTGGTCACTGCCACCCTCTTGAGTGGGAGGATATCACTCGGGAGTGCAGGGGTTTTTTTTGTTAGTGCGTCGCCGTAATTGTTATTGACTCGACATATGTTTGTATCATAAAACTTAGGGCCTGTTTGGATACAACAGTTCCGTTCCGTTCCCCCATACAAATGACCCTTTTCCTTCCGTTTCAAAACGGAGAGAATGCGATTTTCACAGCAGAAACGTTCGCCCAACAGAACGGTCCCATTTTTGCCAAACAAGCCCTTATTCCAAGGACGGTGCTAGAATTACTCCCGAAGAGGAATTCCGCACCTATAAATTTGCACCGGAGAAGTGCAGTTGGGCTGATTTTCTTTGACTTGGGATACTTGTATGTCTTTTTTCTTTTTTCTCGGAGTAACGGAACTGATCTTCGAGAGAGAGAAATGAGTGGTAGGAGCTGGGTGTTCTATTGGTGGAGGAAATGGCCTTGGAAGCCTTGGGTTTGATGTTGCGGTGAAGCTAGGGGTTCTGAAGTGTAAATTCTGGAGCATGAGATAGTGACATTGTGGGTTACATTCATAATTAAAAATAATTTAGGATGATTTATGAACAATCTTCCTATATTTCTCAATGTATATTAACTAGCTTTGTACAGCCCTGGTTCTCTATAGCAGAGGCTAGCATACAAGACCCAGGTGCAACAGCAAGCAGTATGCCGCAGCTTCTACATATGATGTCATTCTCTCGTTAATTTACAAAACTATAGGCACTGGAAGCACAGTTGTAGGGCTCTGAAGAGCTCAGAAGCAAAGCATCTCCTGTAACCGTCAGATGTTTAGAGCCTGTTTGGCTACAACTGTTCCGTTTCGTTCTCCCATACAAATAGCCCTTTTCCTTCCCTTTCAAAACCGAGATGTCATTTTCACAACAGAAACGGTCGCCTAACCAAACGGAACCGTTATAGCCAAGCAGACTCTTAACAATTTCTCCGAGGTGTGGTATAAAAACGTCCGGCAATCGGTTCAGATTTATAGGGCAGACGTACTATGTAGCAACTCCGGCGGACTGGTTCAGGCCTGTCTCGGATCAAAGGTGCCGCTCCTCTTTGCGACACCAGTGTGTAATGGGGTGGGAGATAGCGGGGACGTGGAAGTCTTCCTGGGGCTATGGACCGTCCTTATAACTGACCCGCGACTAATACACATTGCTTGGAGGTTGTGACGTAATACTAGCTCAAGGCTGATTTGTTTCTACATGGCTGTTCTCTAGTCTAGGGTTTCTGAGTGCCTAGGTCAATGAACCAGTGGCTGTGATACGATGCGCTAAGATTTATAACCTCACCAAACTAGAGATTCTATATTGGAAGGATCTAATATGCTGACAATTTATTCACCACCTGTTTGTAAGGTCGAAGGAATTCTGTTGGATTGCAGGGTACAATAGTGGAACAGGAAAGTATACACCCCTAGCAAATATACTGTCGGCTGCTGATTGGTAGGACCTCAGTAATCCTGGCCAACGAGCCAATCGGTGGGGACTTTATATTTGCTGGGGGTGCATATTTTCCTTTCCCGCCATCGTATCGGGAAAATAAGGCTAGCAAGTGGGGTAATAAGGGGATATCATAATATTATGACCGCGAGCCCGAGAACTGGGGAATAGCACAAATCTGTCATCAGATGTGAGCACAACCTTCACCACTGCCCTACGCGCCTCGTATAAGGAAGATAGGATCAGCCGCGGTTCACATCCGGGCCGGTCTCAAGTACATGTCAGACCTTTTAAGAAAACTTGCAAGATCCTTCTGTGCACATCATCATGTGCCTTATAGCACCAGGAACGTGCCCTAGCCAAGGATTACACTCACCCAAGCGACACTCCAAGGCCCGCTCCAGGGCCCAGACTAAGTAATTGCAATCACAAGCGCAACATATAAGCATGAGGTTTTTATTCCAAGGGATTTAGCTGTATGTTGGCACTAAAGCAGAAAGCATTCCGTACCCCAGATCCAAACGGACTAAAATATAAAAATAATATAACGACGACCTTACAGAGTCTACCCTTCTGCAAGGCTTCTATATTTCTCGTTCACTTGCGTAATTTTCGCAACTGGCTTCCTACAAGGAGTCACTCCAAAGCCCCACAATTTCCGTGAACTTTTTCCATGGAGGTCATGGTGCTAAACTGTTGTCTCCCTCTCCCCCTGTAACTAAGGAGCTGCATGTTGGAAGAGAGGCGCAGGGTAGGGGGGGGGGCTTTCTTGTGGCAGCCTGGCTGCTTGGAAAGCAAAAGCAAAAAATCCGCAGCGAGCCAAAGCTCGCTCGTTATGTTCTACGAACTATCTGTGAGCAAGATGTGAGTCTGTGCGGTGAGCATAAGCTAGGGCTTGCGGAGGAGCTTAAGTCTATAGTCATAATTTTACTACCAGAATCTAATTTTCATAGCCTAGTTTAGCTTTATTTAAATATACCGCTCTACTCCTACTCCCCGGTGTTAGAAAAGGGACCCACGACAACCTCACAAATATCACGACTACCCTTTTGAATCGCGGTACATTACTCAGAGACCAACTACTCCCTCGCCAAAACGCAATTACCATTCTGATAACCAGCAATGAACTCAAGCAGCAACGCTCCCCAGGGCCCTACCCACGGACCAAGTCTCGGTAGTTCCCGGGGTGCGTCCGACGCCTACCGCCTTTCGGGTGCCCTCAGATCCGAAAAAGACGGGGCTATCACCCTGTCCCCACCCCCCCCGCCGCCAACCCCGTTAATAGAGATCCAGGAGCGACTTCCCCGGATCCTGGTTATTGCCGCCGGCGATCCAGCAGAACAAAAAGTGGAGTTGAGGGGACTTACGGATAAAATTGTCCAGGAACACGGCGTGGCCGTGTTGCAAGACATAAGTGAAGCAGACGCGCGTGATGTCCCCAGTACATCCAAACTAGCAGCCCCTCGACCGACCGGTCAAGCGCATAATACTGTTTGAAGAAGAATATATCTTAAAAGGAGTTACAAATAGCAAGACATGTAATAGATTCATTATTAATTACTGGTATATAAAGGTCAAATAAAATTAAATATTGTCAGTAGCCAATAGATATTAATAGTTATAAATAAAACTTACTACTTAACATTAGTCATAAGTTCAACTGTATTACTGGTAGAATATCGTATATAACTACTGTCACAAAGGATCAGAAGTTTGATATATTCACAAATGGGCAATAGTTAAATGTCTATTGCAATTCAATTTTATAAGTCATAAATGGATTCCTCCAATAGTGGCACCTGAGAGTGTTCCTATCACCAGTTAATCAAAATTTGTAATTATCTGCCAGTGGTATTTGCAATAGATCTTGCACGTGCAGTCAGAAATGTCTATAAATTTTATATATGCAGCATTAGGCAATAAATAAAAGCCTAATGGAAAGAAATTTTATAAGTGACAAGTGCATGCCTCAAATAATGGCGACTTACAGCTACTACATAACTAACGAGTCCAGACTCTAATCGTATATCTGAATTATACTGAGTTTATACAGTCAGAAATTTCTGTAAGATTGATATATTCTCTATCAGGTATTAGGTAAATGATTAATGAAATCAAATTTTGTGGATAACCAATACATATGTAAAATACAGGTATAACAATGATAGCATAATGATAATAAAAAAAGCAAGTTGGAGAGGAGAAGCCATAAACCAGAACAGATCAGATGTAATATTGTTACAAAAAATAAAGAACAAGTAGAAGTAAGAATAGGACAGGGAAAATGTTAGTCTAATAACTACAAGAAGTAATAAGCATGAAGGACAAGTCAGAAATACAATATAAGAAGGAAACTTACTGAATGCCGCTCAAAGAAGAACTTCAGGGTAGACAATATTGTCTGTGTGAGTTGGTGTATTCTCAGATGGGAGAAGAGTTAGTCCATCAAGTGATGTGACCCTAGAGAGAGCCACATAGAGTTGTCCATGAGTGAAGGCAGAGGTGCGTAGATCTACACCAACCTTCTGCAAGGACTGGCCCTGAGACTTGTTGACAGTCATGGCAAAGCATAGACGGACAGGAAACTGCGTACGCTGTAAAATAAAGGGAAGGTCATCATCTGAGGTGGTAAGCCTGATCCTTGGAAGAAGGCAAATCTTGCCATCTAACTTTCCACCCATAATGGCAACCTGCAAGCAGGTACGTCTAATTCCCAATACTCTCATCCTCGTGCCATTGCATAGGCCCTCTCTGGGACTCAGATTACGTAGCAGAATAATTGGTGCTCCAATCTTGAGTCGCAAGCATGAAGGTGGAATAGATGCTAGGCTAATACTCTGTAAATATTCTACTGCAAAGGGTTCTGCACCAGCAGCATCTTCCGGAACCTCAACATAGTTGGCAGCTTCAAAGCGGTACTCCTCACCAGGCATCCTGTCCACGAGCACATCATTGAAATCATTTACTGTATCATTACGGAAGGCCAGGATAGCCCTCCCAATGAGTGCTCCATGGCTGTTGACAGCATGATTCAACAATTGCTGAGGGTACAGCTGAGCACAGAGTTCATCCACAGTAGAAACACAGCGGATATATCTTGGCAGTTGAAGGTGACCATGAAGTAAAGGGTTGGTAATCATGCCCTTAAGGAAGTTGAGAAAGACTTGATTGGCATCACTTGCGATGACGCGCATACTGGTCTTGAGTTGAAGTATGTGTAAGTTTGCCCAGATTGATGCATGACGAATACAGGCAAGTACAGTTGCTTGCCTTGTACCACGACGAATGACAGGCAAAATCTGAGCAAAGTCCCCACCAAGTACCACAGGAATGCCACCAAAGACTCTAAGATGAGTGGTATTGCATATATCATTTAAGGTTCGATTGACCGCCTCGAAACACGCCTTGTGCTGCATTGGAACCTCATCCCAGATGATGAGAGATGTTTTCCGAATCAACTGCCCAAGATTAGAGTTTGGAGTGATATTGCATACTCCACTGGCATCATTGGAGAGTGGGATCTTGAACCTCGAGTGGGCAGTTCTACCTCCAGGAAGTAGCTGAGCAGCAATTCCAGAGGATGCGACACACAATACTATCTTTCCCTCAGCCCGGAGGTGGCTGCACAAACAGTTGTAGAGGAATGTCTTTCCAGTTCCGGCTGGACCATGTAGGAAGAATGCATTGGGTAGGTCCTGTCGTTGTGGATCTTCCTCATATCTCTTTACCGCAGTCACAATTGCCTGGAAACTGGCAACCTGTTCCTCATTTAACTGATGTCTCATCACCTCTGCCAACTGCCTCTGCTGCTCCACCTCATACCCCATCTCCTCTGCGATCAAAGTATTCTCTTCTATTTGTCCCGCGATATCCCTCCACTCCAATACCGGCTCTGGTAGACCAAACTCAGCCAAGGACTTTCCATACTCGTTTAAGAGTTGCTGGATATGGTAAAGTCCATAGTCTAGGGAAAGTTCATTGTCCATACTGTCACCTTCAACAGGAATAATTACTCGACCTGTACGAAGCCGGTGTGAGAGATCATCACAAAAGCTGTTCCCAAACTGGTGCCATATCTGAAGTGGGTTGCTAATAGTTGTATGTTGCAGGGCCATTGCAAAGAGATGACGCAATGCATGACCTGTCATAAACTCCTGGCCGTCCCGAAACATTGCAATCCACTCCCCATCATCCTCCAAGAGGCGCAAAGCGATACAAGCCCCCTTGAAGGTTGTATGGATAGTCCCATCGACAGTTCGCAGGTGTTCAAAGCCAGTTGCACCCCGTACCACAGTGAGGAGCAAGCGCAAGTAATAGCGTTCACCCATAAAGGGGCTGGCAGCATACATTCGACCAATTGACATACGCTGGGTCCTTGGCTTCCATCCCTTTTTTGGTACATATACATAATGTAAAGGGAATTCATGGTACAAGTACTGTCTTCCATCTGCCTTCTCAGAATTGTATCTGAAGTAGGCTATAAGAGTTGTGATGGAACTATCCATCCGCTGACGTAGGATAGCTGGATCCTCCCTTTCGGCAAAGTATATTGACTGTTCATTTGGAAGATGTAGAGCGAGATGCATTACTGGTGGTTCCTCTCCGTGGGTAGAGAATTCAAATAAGCGCCATACTGCCTCTGTTGGTCCAATATATCGACCATGCAGATATCTCTTAATCTCATCATGCTCCGAGTCCAGAATGACAGTAGCCCGATCACCCCCCTTATAGATGTACTTATGGATATACTTGACGGCTTTGACTGACCCGCATACCTCGACATTGATGTGTGCCTTGTACCGTAAAGACAGGTATGGACTATATGGGACAACCCTTCTATTGTCAATAATGGCGGTAATATTGGCTCCACCTCTTTGAACTTCAAGAGAATAAGACTGGCCTGTATTCCTCCTCCGATAGGTAGGATAGCCATCCTCAGTGATAATTGTCTCCTCTTGAAAGGAACGAGGATACCCCTTCCGGCAGGTCTGCACACTAAATGGGTCAAGGCCTTGCATGCAAAGAGCCTGACAATTATGTGCGATACAGTGAGTGTGTACCATTGTTGTTTCAACGATACCTCGCAACTCCTGACTAAGGGCATCATCAGCCGGAGGAAGTTCTGCACTGATAAAGCCATCTATATTGACTGCCGTCAGGAACTGCTGGTCAGTTCTGAGGAATACCAGAAGGTGTAAATGTGGTAGGCCCCGCTTCTGGTACTCTATTGTCCAAACCCAACCTAGCCAAGGGCCAAAGATTTCCTTGTGCCGAATCTGAGCCAACAAATCGCGTACCTTGAGATTGAATACCCTTGCAACAAGATCTGGCCTATCAGCAGCCGTCTGACTGGGCAAGAGCTCATTTGCAATCTCAACCCATTTAGGGTTTGCAGTAAATGTTATAAATAGTGAAGGTTTACCAAAGTGACGCACAATCGCAATGCTGTCTTGGTACAGCTGTTGCATAAACCTATCACCTCCCACATAACTTGAGGGCAGAACCACTTTCTTGCCAATGCGTTCTATATCCATGTCACCTGCTTCTAAAGCATCTGTGAGACCATTGTAGAGATCAGCACGAATATTATCTTGATGTGAACGTATCCAGCTAAGCTTGTTCTGATCACAGACTGCCCAAGCATCCACCACAAATTGCTGGAATAATTTCTGAGCACGGAATAGGGTGGATGGCTCATTAGGCCTGGTATGTAGACGAAACCGGTAAAATGTCCGCTGTGATAGGTTTTTGTTCTGGTGGTTGCCTTCATGATTCTCAAGAGTTCTTCCCCAATGCCACCCTGGCTCGCCATATGGGAAAAGGAGAACATAGTGTAGGGGAAGATAGGAGGCATGATTAGAATTGATGAGTGTGAAGGGGTTTCCATCATCATTTTCTCCATTTATCCTTCTGGCCAAAACAATATCCCTGAATCCAGCACTTCCATACTCCTCTGGTAGAATCATAGAAACCTCATCCATTGTAGGTAAGTTCTCACGTCGCAAGTCGGCGCCTCGTTCAACCACAAGTTGGAGTCGTGGGTTGAGAATCAAGCGAAAGTTATCTTCCGCTTGTGCCAGCTGCGCCAACCTTTCCTTAGCTGTGAGGTAGATCTGGATCATAGGATTGGACTCCTGCAACATCATGGTCAAAGATCGAACAATATCAGGATCTAGATCTGATGCATGTCTTGATCTCTCCTGTGCTGCATAAGCTGGATCATAGAGGTAGATCTGGGAATATAAAGCATCCCGTCCACCTACAGGTACCAGTGGTCCCTGTCTATGATACATCGCACCATGCACTTGGAACAGTTGAAATGTTGTGCCCATCTCATTCATCCTCTTGTCCATGTTGAACTTGATGCTAGTAAAGGCAAAAAGCTCATTCCACCGGCGCAGAATCCTTCGAAATGCTCTTGAGCGAGCATTATCTCCATTTAATAAAGTATTAAGAGGTTCTGGTAGGGGACGCATTGCCTCTACCCGGGCCTTGCCATGCTTGCAACATGACTGGTAGCTTGCATGACCATCTTGAGGTGCCTTGTCAGATGACTCTGTAGCCCAGTGCAGAGCATTGCAGCCAGTGCATTGGATATCCATCCTTCCCAACTCATGGCCTGTCCATTTAGCTCGCTGTGACAGAAAGGCCAATGGTATATGGGCTTGTACCAGTTGATCATCTGGTATAGAGCCTATTGGGACACCCTGATGAACTCTTCCTAAAGGGGCCGCTACTCTTCTTTCCCTTGCTACTGCCTAGATTATTCCATGACAAATTAGCCTCCTGAGATCCACTTGAAGCTGGCCTAATATTCATAGAAAATTACTTACCAAACAGTGGCTACAGGTTAATCGATAACCCCCTCTTGTATCTGCATCAAACTCATGGTTCTCCTTCTCCTGACGACATCGTCCACATCTTCGTTTATCACTATTTCCTATTCTTAATTAGTACAAATCATTCATGTTTTGCTATTAGTATTCCCTTACCTCTTGCCAGGGTGGTCAGCACCACCTCCTGTCCTCCCACTGCTGCTTCCCCAATTTGACCCAAACCCAGTAATCCTGTATATGTATTAGGTATAATTTCTTAGCACAGGAAAAGATTAGCAAACCTTCATTATCTGGAATTGCAGGCTGTTCCCCAACAACAGGCTCTATTTGACCTTGATGTCTTCTATTTCGTCGTCTTTGGTTTTGTTTCTCCTAAAATCAATATTATCAGAATTCTGTATCCTTAATATATATAAGCAAGTATGAAGATTGTTATGAAAACTAACCAAGCATGAGCGACAGGTGCGACGTAAGGTGCCTCTTGCATCACGAGCAAAATAAGAATCATCAAGTGTCTGGTGACAGCCTCCACAACGTGGCATTGTAGGGGTAATCTGAAGACGTGATTTTTGCAAATTGTGAAATAGTGAAATGCGCAAGTTGTATTGGTAGGAAAAAGATGTTGCTTGAGGGAGAGTGTTTGTTGGGAAGAAGTATGGAAGGTGAGTGACTTAAATAGAAAAAGAATTTGGTTACCAAGTGGACTAATTTGGCTAGACTGTATTGTGCACACATTCTCAGAAATACTCCAAGGATACGGAATCTGATAGAATCCAATAGAATCCAATAGAATTTAATAAAATATAGAAGAATTTTATAGCATATAATAGAATCTAGGGGAATAAAATATCATCAAATGTGGTAAAATGTAACAGAATATAATACAATGTAATAGAATATCATAGAATATAAGAAATTCCTCGGCATGATGAGACATACCCTCCCTGTAGCTATTATCACACTTGTACCAATATTTTGATTATGTAATTTGCCAATTTTGATCATCTGACATCCATTTTTGGCGATATTTTGCTTGCTGTCATTTTGATGACAAATCTGCGCATATTTTGAAGGAACTGCTCGGTACATATATGATAAACGCCCGTGAAACCATGCACTTTCGCATCTCCTTTGTCATTTGTCTCCAAATTACCCCACACTCGATCTCTACATGGTTCTAGGGCTACTGAGCCTCTGACCATTCTTTTCCTTCGGCCGGGGTTTTCTAGGAGAGAACGAGGGGGGGGGGGGGGTGTTGGGCGGTTGTTTCCCTTTTCTCTATCTCTAGCCCATCATGTTTACTATTTCTATAGTTAATAAAATTTAACTGTGATTTGGGAGTGGCGCATTCTCGAACCAAATTTCTCAGGATGTTATCTCAAACCGCAAGGGTCATGGCATATCACTCGCTTGACTAGCATGCGAGAGGTAGCCCCAAACACTATGGTGCGATACAATACAGTGCAGTACGGTATCCTACTCAAAAACTACCAGACGCTGTTGGCCGGCCATTATAGAAGACGCTTCGGATCTCAACGCGGGAGGGGATACACACCGTGCACAGGAAAATAAACCCCGGTTTGGGTTTTTAGGTACACAAATAACCCTCAGCACTCGGGTAAGAATATCGCGGATCTAGTTTAAATCTTCCCCGGTAGTGCCCCCCTGAACACAATCCTCCTCATATGTTGCCTGAGCTTCGGCTCTAAGACTCTGTCTAGCCATACTATAGTATCTGCATGTGGCTATCTAAAACCTGCTCGTTATAAAGAAGCTCAATTTGCCAGCCCCCTCTACATCATTAATTCTTATGGCAAAAGGCCACACCACCCCCCACCAAATTTTGAGATATCATACCTTTTTCCGCTATTGTACCCCACCGCTGTTCCTTAAGGCATCATACGGTATTAGCTGTTTATAATGGGGGAACGTACGGCATTATTCGACCTCTTGGTCGGGATCATGAGGGATCCCTGGATCCCGACATTCTCGGAGCGGTATGAGATTTGGTCATGATTGAATTGTCCTATATCCGCCGCGGCAGCCTCATAAATTGTTGATAACTCATGTCCCATGCGCCGGGCTCCCGTTGAGTGATCCTTACTTCCCCAACACGTTATGATGCCAATCCAAAGCAAAAAAATCCATCACAAGAACGGATGCTGCGAAATCAATAACCAATAAACTCACATACTATGAGAGAGCGTCATCGTAGAGATTCCGATACTACTGCTTCTCGTATTCGATTACGAAGTACCTAGTAAGCAAGCCCCCATTATAAGCTCTTCCCTTATCGTGTGATTGAAAACCTCGTTTACTACATTTTGTTTAATCAATTAAAAAAATTGAATCGGGAATCGATTTTCGGCTGTGTCCGGGAGGTGATAACGATCGGCCGTTCATTTCCTAGTGGGGACACCACCCCCAGGGAAATTGAATGCGTAGCCCCGGGGTGGGTGCGGGGAGGGGAAGACTTCCAATTCGACATTTCTCTTGACGCAAGAGCTAAAAAGGAAGAAATAGATGATTGGGCAAGTGCTAGGCAACTACTATTAAGAGGTTAACTTAATTCTATGTTCAACTAGTATCGGGGGGGCTAGGAACTTGATATATACACAACAACTTCAGGGTTAAACATGGAGTAATGAGCACTTAGTAAATAGTCAACATTCACCCATTTCACCTAATGTCTGCCATTTCTCTGTCCTTTCCTTGGGTGCCGCTGCGGATGGGGGATGTTGAAACCTTCCATTCCCTTCTCTCCTATCGTTGATTCCTTTTCAACGTGAAGAAGGTATGATCCGGGCTAGTGGGGCGTACCGGCGGCAGGTTGTTCCCTGCCACTAAGGTGCCGGCTAGCAGCTCTTGTGCGTCACTCTCGCCAGGTAATCTGGCAATCAATGTTGGCAATACATACCCTTCCGCTAACGGGGTTTACAAGGGCTACTTCCAACCTTCAAGGGCTGTTGGGGGCAGAGATGTGCGCATCGAGCAGTAGCAGCCCGGGCCTAAGGCAGATGTAGGCAACAATAGGAATAGAGGCCAGACGAAAGCTTGCCGAAAGGCATAAGGTGCAATTGCTTTACTTTGCTTTCCCAACACTCCGATTGATGGCCCAAATTCGATCCCCCATTCAAAAACAAAAAGGAAAGGAAGAAAGTTTGCATGCACATATGATGTGATGGAGGGGGTGGCAAGAATTCCCGTCAAAAATACACAAGGGTTACGGTGTCTGTGCCCCCAGATATTGGTGTAGAATGTCTTGCAGGATGTTTGAGAGCGTACGCGGAGCCTTTGTTGCCATTCCTAGACGTTGGGCCATGTGGGGCGAACGGAGAAAAGCCATAATGCAAGACTTTTTTTCTTTTTAAAGTGAAGTTCTGGGAACCCTTTGCCTATGACAGATAGAAAGCATGGATGGTAAATTGCCCAAACTGAGAGCTGTTTCGGATGGGCCGCTGATTGGTCCCAAAGTTCCCTTTAAGTATTCTTACAGGTGTTTATCGCTCGATGGGCGTGGGAACATGCCGTTAAGTTGGAATAAGCAATGCCGATTATAGCTTTTTCGGTGCACAACATGGCCGCCTACTTGATGCCTTCCTGACTGCATGAGGGAAAAAGAAATGTGAGCAGTGCTGATGGTAACACTTGAACTCACACCATGTACGCCAAGCCCTTGTCGAACAAAGCTTTTCGTGAGTGTGCAATACTGTAGACCAATGGTGAGGGCGGCGGGAGGATGCACTCTCCCGAAAACTTTGTTCTATCACTTTTTTCTGTCTCAATAAAGTGCCCAAGAGCACCGGAGCACATTATACCCACATACGGGTGTCGTACGTCCCGGAGCTTGGATACCCCACATCTGCGGCACGGCGAGGTACAAAAAAAACATCTCCCTCCAACGATACTAGCTACTATCTTTCGATCGGGGCACAGTTCTGCCTTACGCGGCTGGCAAGGGTTGCCTATTAGTCTCTATTTCTCCTCGTCCCGGTCGTGGGCATTCAGCCGGACTTCTAGTTGTTTAATTAGGTATTCTGGGGGCTCCGCCTAGGACAAACCGAGTCTTGCAGGTCTGAACAGCAGGACCCTCCCCGATTGTGTTTATGTTCACTGATCCCGCGGGAAAGTGCCTTTAGAGGCCCCATCAACCGCAGTCCGGAGAAACAGGTTGAGGAGAGTTCACAAAAATTTTGGGCTGCAGATCAATGTAATAATACCTCGCTTCCCTATCGGCCTATGTTGATTCGGAGAACTGAATCCATAGTTTGCGAAATAATTCGCTAGCCTTCGACCTGTGGCAGCAGATCTGAAAAAAAAACTGGCATACCGGGCAAGCAGGGGAATTTAGGAAAATCTCCATTGAACGTACCTAAACTTCTAGTGGATTGAAAACAGATCCATCGGCGACTAGAGTGAGCGAGCCGGGAGGTGAAGCTGCTGAGCAACCCTCGCCGGGTTTGTTCTTGCCTTAATGTCAAGGTGACCACAAAACGAAAAAGCGATATCCAGCTACCAGTACTCACACCGCTCGTTTGAGAACTAGTTACCAGGCTGGCCCTCGCTCCTCCCGTAACCTATTTAGTCTTCAGGTATCCTTGGCTAGGGAAATTTCAAGAATGTCATAATACTAGTCTTCCCGCGATAGACCTGTATATAGGATAATTGTCCAACGATCCGTAACCCCCTGCCTTCAACTCGTTCTGGCTCATATCAAGGGTTGGCTCTCGGGGTAGTTGTGTTGAGATCAGTCATGTTTAGGCAATATCGAGCGGCAATAGGCATTTGCTAGCTTGCTCATAGTATTTGAAGGAATTCCAGAATTGAGTTTGCCGAATGCCAGTCCCACAGATATGCTCCTCTTATGCCCGTATGCGTAACGCGCTATGGCAGTCCAGCGCTCATTAGGTTTTCCGGTTTATTTAACGTCATGCTGCAAAACCCCAAGCAGAAGGGTGGGATCATTATGGCATGGTATGAAGTCTAAACTGTGCATCATACTAATCTACATATCGCTGTGGTCATAACCCAACCAATCCCTTGGAAATTACATTAACCCACGCATTAACTCGTCCAACGTGATTCCCTTCCTGACAGCGTTCGAGAACCCTTCGTGAAAGCTCAGCCAGACCTTCTGTTCCTCCTCCTCCTCCTCCTTCTCCTCCTTGCGCTTTTTCCTCCTTCCTTCCTCCGTATCTTCATCTTCCTCCCGTGCAACAATACGCCCGAAGAAGTCTTTCTTGATTTCCCGGGCCTTCTTCCTTTTCAGGCCCAGAGTATCAGGCGTGGTGGTAGACTTTTTAAGTTGGGGGATATTCTCGGACACACCCATTCGTGACTGGCGGGCAAGTTCGCGGCGGCGGAGGAGTTCTTTTTTGTGCTCTTGATCAAGAACTTGGCGGACTGCGTATCTCACTGGGGCTGGAGCTGATTCTGTAGAAGTTGCGAGAGTGGGATATACAGATAAAGTGTCGATTGGCCTGTGAAAAAAATGTCAGTCAAATTGAATTGTTAATGATTAACGACTTGCATACGGTTCCATCCTGTATATCCAACCCGAGCCGAGGGTGGTCATACCCTCTACTCTAATCTTCTCGAACTCGACTCCCATGCCACACATTACTTCTACTCCTCTGTTCACCAACTTTTTCTCGCCTTCTCGGCGCACACTCGCTATCCCCCCCGCATAGCCTGAGCCACCCACGACTACGGGCTTAATGGAGGGTGAGAGTATCCGAGCAACCCATGGTGCCAACTCCATGGCAACACTTTCAGAGTTCTTGAAGCATTGGTGAAGACGGATTCCTCCAAGACATGAATGAACACTTTGTATCAAGGCCTTATTCTCTTTTATCCCTTCTCTAACCTCCCATTCTACGGCAGGCCCTGAGAAGGGTAGTGGGTCGGTTTCTTCCTCAAGCTGTTTGCCATACCTGACAGACTCCTGTCGCCTGGGGCTGCAGAAAAGGCTGTGGAAAGCAAGGATAGGGTGCGAGAGGTACCCTGTGAGTTCGTATTCCTGCCCTTGAAAAACGCGGGTTGAAATAAGGTCTGAGAAATATAGCCACTCTGATGCCGCATTGGGTTTGGTCAACAAGGAATCATCATTGTATGGACGCGTAGGATATGTGGTGAAGCAGTCCATCATGATCTTGTCGAACTCTCCTAGCCCCTCGACAACCTCTCGCAGTTTTTCCCCACTCGTCTTCTTTACCCCCGTGTCTTTAAGGCCGGCTCTTTTTGTCATTGGGTCATTGTAGAAGACTCTCTCAACGGCTTCTCTGATATTGCCCCTCCCGCCCCCTCCGCCTTTCCCATCACCCTCGCCCAAGCCTCCGTCCCCAAATTCCTCCTCAACAATTTTCCGGGTCAGAAGTTTCATTTCTCTCCGAGATTTGGAGTCATCGCCACATTTGGTTGCTGCTGACCTCAGCCTGCTGGCTATCCATTCGCACCCAACCACAGCCGCCCGCATATCTCCCGCGGCCTTACTTGTAGAGTTGCCGCCCATACATGAAAGCTCTACTAGCCGACGAACAGCGCCATCCTCGGTTCTAAAACCTTCACATTCTAGAATTGATTTTAGCCTTCCTACCATTGGTCCAACTGGTGGTTTTCGCATGTGTACTATCTCGGCCAGAGGCCTCAGAGCCTTAAGCGCAGGGGTGTAGAGATCATTGCAAACAGCCACGATAGGTCTCTGAAGCTTGAAACTATCGTCTTTTCTGCGGCTTTTCTTCTTTGTCACCCCTTCAGCAATGTTATTCAAATTCTGGTCCGCAAGAATTAGGTCTATCAAGGCTTTAATGAACCCTCCCTCATTGGTACCTGCTCCCCAACTACCGGCCGCGCCGTCGATCTCATCGACAACCAGACAAACCGGCTTCCCCATTGTGACCCTAGACGATTTTTGCTTAGTCCTATTGGTTACCGCGCCCATAGCTTTGACACCCTCATTGCTCAGAATATCTTTAATCCTCCCTTTCACAACACCGGCGTTTCGCTCGTCTGAAGCGTTGACTTCGACAACATCGTAGCCTGCTTGCCTAGCCACCACATGAGCCAAAGTTGTTTTCCCAAGTCCCGGGGGTCCATGGATAAGCAAGATTTTCCTCAGCTCTCGGTCTTCGTTTTCGTCCCTATTCTTCACAACTTTATTTACCCCAGACGGAAACACGATCTTGTCCCAAGACTTGAACCAGCGAAGGACCTGTCGATGCGTACGCTCATCCCCCACTAGATCGGTGAAGCGTTTTGCTCGGTATTTCTCCGTCCATAGAAGAGTTTTCTGGGAAGTAGTATTTGAACTCTCTGAAATTATGTTTGCGGGTGGAATATGCTCCGCTTCGCGACGTTTTTTTTTCATAATATCCTTTTCTATCTTGTACTCATCGAGTAAGCTGTGTATGTCAACACCAAAATATATTTTTTTAACTGAATCAGACTGCTCCAACAGATTATCCCCCAAGATAGAAACATTAGACATATAATAATCATCCCGCGCGCTGAAAGTCTTCTTTGGTTTATGCCTAACTTGGATGGTCTCTCCCTCCGTAGTGACAATGGGGATATAAACGCAAGATTGCGTTGTCCTATAGGCAGTTGAATGTGCAGGAGTGGATGAGGTAAAATTGGTCTGTGAGGAAGGCTCAAAGGAGTTACTTTTGTCTGCGTCGGGTGAAGGAATTTGCGGTGGTGGAGTAACATCCGGTCGAAAAGGTTGAACTCCAAGAATCGAGGCAACTTCTTCGGAAGTCATCTTGTTCTTCTCTGCGCCCCTCTCTGTCGCATTCAGGTGGTAAGAGGAATTTTCTGAAGGTGAAAATTTCCTACTAAAAATGCCACTAGATAAGCGCAAATTGAACACAGGCTTCGAGGGGGGAATTTTTGGTACTGTGGCCGGTTGTTCAGGAAGAGTAGGAGGAAGGTTTTGAGAACCATTGTCGCCTGAGTTCGATGCGCTCCCCAGCCCCACCAGTGCCTCTTCTTCATCAGAACCAGGATAATTGAATTCTTCATTGTCGTTATCATCCTCAGCCAATGTAGTCTTGCGTTTCTTGGCAGCCGGGGGACTTGTGGACTCTAGCGGAGGTGAAGACGGAGGATAAGAAACCATTGATTCTTCAATTCGCCTACAGGCCCTAGGTGTACTCTGACTTGGCGAAGAGAGTGTATCCGAAGCAATGGCCTCCGACAGAGACGAACCTTCGTACCTAAACTGAGAAGGTCTTTCTGAACCTTTTCGTGTGGGGGTCACTGCTACTAGGTTAGCACACAAACCCACCGAACTACCCATTGAAGCAGGAAGAAACGCGTCCCGGGAGGAAATACCAGGAGGCAGGGAGCTACTTCTAAAAACCGGTGCTGTATTTCTCTGGCGATGTTGAATGACTACTCCTTCCTCCGTCAAGCGCGAGCGCCGTTCCTCCCTAACGAGGTCAAGGGCTTCAAAGTCGTCCGAATATGATTCTATTGGCGGGGTTGGAAATGCGGCAGAAGGGTCTTCAAGATAGTCGGAAGGAAGGTAGTCAGAGAAGAAGAGCGATGGGTCCAGGTCAGATGGGATGTCCGACATGCGTTTCGCAATTGGTTTGTTGAGGATGGCTCAAGGTTGTTGGAGACGGGAAAACGCGTCAAAACTCTCGAAAGTGATTTAACCAAAACGCACGTGGGGCGCGTCAGAACCACTGTCACTCGATCGCGATTAGATTCATCAGATAACTTTGATTTAGGAGCCACCGGTGTCAGACGACAATAGCAGCCTGAACATCACGCTCACCTAATTACACTCCACCCCCCTGCCTACTAAATTATTAGTCACGGTAGCATTTGAATTAATTGTCACGCTGAATTAGCTTTTCTGCATGAGGCATTTTGCATAATATGTATTACATTTCCGAGAGCGGGATACAAGGTACAATACTCACAAACCGAGCCCTAGATTTGTTATTATTTACCATACTTCAGAGACCCCCCATACTCGGCCCATACAGCCTAAGTTACTCTCGCATCCCTTAAGGACCCGGGTCTCGTCCCTTTGAACCTCAACAGAATACCTCCAATCCTAATTCCGCACTAATAGATCAAGTGATAAGTGAACTATCAAGCCCCCAGTTTGTCGTAAATAATATCATCCACCAGCTAATAATAGTGTCACACCCCCAAATCCCGTGATAAGATAACTAGCACTGTCAAACCCTTTCAACAAAGCTTTTATCTCAAGATAGCCAAGCCTGATCTTCAGCAGGTCTCATTTGACTCCTCCTCCCCCATTCAACAAGAGTTTTCCAAACCCGACTGGATATTACTCTTCTCTCCATACTTCTGAACCTCCTTAAACCTCCCAATGATAAGTAATGTCCTCCAAGTAGCATGCCAGGACACTCTAGCTGTAGTGACCCAAAGTTCCATTAACCACTCTTGCCAGCATACTCAGACGTTCATGATCACCATGCTGATCCCTAAAACCCTCAGGCTGTGCTTTATGCACCATGATAATTAGCTCCAAGCTATATCCAGTGATTTTTTTAAGAGACCCTTTCACCTGGTACTATTGGCAGTACAGAAGGCATCACTCGGAACCCGATATGCTATTCTTTAAAATCTACAGTAATCTTGTAAAGTTTACCAGATTTTAACTAGACCTCAGACAATTTTGAGAGTCTGTACGGGATCAAGGCAGTTCTCAATTCACACATAATCAGCATGTCTATTACTCGAAGCATCTAGGATCCAGTACACATTTCTATTCAGTGAGCCAGGGCTCCTGGCATGGAGGAGGGTGAGGGTTTTCATAATTTACCATAACTAAAACACGGTGCTTCCCCCCAGGTCTTCTGCATTTGGTCTACATATACCTATCTTACTTATAATATGATATACTTGAAGGTGTACAATAAGAAGGAAGTGTCAGAAGACTCTGTAAATAAATAGAGGATAATCTTGAGTATATATAACTACTTAGGGGGTTTCTGGAAAGTTTTCCATCCAGGTTTGCTAGAGAAACTTGGGTAAGAAACCCTTTGGAAGGGCGATTTTTGGTGTGAAAGGAGCCGATCACCAAGACCTTTGATTAGTCACTTTAACTGTCAAGGTAATAGAGGTCATGCGGGGTATTATGGGGGAAGAAAAGGGTGAAAAAATCGTGGCCATGGCCACTAGCGAAATTGCGGAGAATTAGCTACGTTTAGAGCACCAATCCCCAGCTTGGGTAGCCCTGCCTCTGTTATAACGTCAAGTTAAATTGCATAAGTACTCCATCTTCCCCTTCATAGTTCCCTTCACCTTTGACTTTCTTTCTATGTGTTTGCATTATTCTAAAATTGAGTTAATTTCATCTATACGAGTCAGCTGTGTCAGTTTCTCCCTTAAAATTTGTATATAAACTACATTTTTTTGTAGCGGTTGGTTTATGGGCTCATGATGTAAATTTAAGCGCAAATTACTGTTTTTTTCTTTCCCCTTCTTCTAGACCCTCTCAATTAAAATAGCTGTGACAAAAAAGTTCTTGGTGAGGAACCCCCGCTGTGTCCACGGCAGCATCTAGGATGGCTTCCCTTCGGCGATATCATATTAGACGGACTCAACTTGCAAGTGCTGTGCCGCGAATTCCATACAACCTGCACCAAGCAGCTAAGGATTTACGAGCCAGGCTAGATCATCACTACACAGCCAAAGAAGTCTCTCATGATACATCTAAATATCCAACGTGCTTGTAATAGTAAAGCCCCTCAATTACTCTTTGGATGAAAATTCCAATATTACCCAATAGAATTTAAATGCAACCATAACCCTTATCTTCTCGGGAAATACCTAATCCTTGCAAGTCTCTATGACGTATTAAGGAGGGAGCCGGGAGGACAATAAACTCCTCCCCACCATCGGCTGCTACCGTACCGTAACAACCCCGCATTTTCATTTTCGGAAGCAACAAACACCAACAAACACTTCTCAGATTTTTCGCAGAAATTCGTCCAATTCATCATGATTTCAGTCGGCTCATCAATCCCCGCTGCTCCCGGAAGCCTCTGGGTTGAGAAGGACAACAATACTCTCTCCTTCCCTTCTAGCGGAAAGTACATTATCGTGGGCGTTCCAGGAGCCTTCACTCGTTCGTTTCCCCCTGTGTCCCAAATAAATTTCTACGGGCAGGAGAAGTTCTAACAAAAGATTTTCGACGCGGCTAGCTCCTTGCTCATCGCAGGTTCCTGGATACGTTGAAAACTACGATAAGCTCAAGGAGAAGGGTATCAGTGCTGTTTACATTGTTGCCGTTAACGACATTGTAAGTTTCTTGTATTCCCTATCCCCTAGTTTGATCTAATTGTGATTGATTTATTGACCGTATCACCAGTTTGTTGTGAACGCTTGGAAGGAGAAGCTTGCCAAAGACTCTAGCGTCCACTTCCTCTCGGATTCCAAAGGTATACCAATTGCCTAAGTCTCATTGGGTAATGGGTATTCAATACTGATCTCGGATATTTGTGGGATAGGTGAATTCACCAATTCGGTTGGCCTCGGTTTTGATGCTAGCGGATTGCTCGGAAACACTCGTTCCAAGAGATATGTCGCTGTTGTTGAGGATGGAAAGGTTATCAATCTTCAAGTACGACCTACAGTATCCTAACCACAACTTTTGCGAAGAACTTCGGACTAATTTTTGGCAAACAGGTTGAGGATGAAGTCCCTAATGTCACTGTCACCCACGCAGACAAGATCCTAGGGAGCTTGTAAGATGTCCAGGAGGATCTCATAATCTCACTATCTTAGCCTGAGAGTCGGTTCGACACAATCAAATAAGGGTCTATTCTAAAAAAATCTAAAAAAAGCTCTCAGTTTGTGATCCCAAATTCGTGTTAGTTACAGTAGGTATCGCCTATGCTGGACGGTGACTGTTACCTACTGAGCAACCGCTCCCGATAAGGAAGCCCAAACATTCCTGAAAAGTTGTGCTGCATGTGGATAACCGCTGTCTGGAATACCGCCGTGAGCTTTAGAAGGGTTCCGCAGATTCCGCGACGAAAATTGTGAATGGTTCAGACATGATGCAGAGTTTGTAGAACCTATAGCTAGAAGCCGTATCAACAGTGTATTGAAAGTCCGTATACTATAAAGACTAGGATACAGTTAAACTACCCCTAACCTATATTGTCAAGAACCCCGCACTCCAACCGCTTCAAAGACCCTTTAAAGCAGGATCGAGCCCCAGTCACTCAATTCTCTAGCAACCTCACCAATTCAAGCCAAAACCAACGCCAATTATGACTGAAAAAGCTTTGTTATCTTTCAAGGCCCTCTCATTTGATGTTTACGGAACTCTGATAGACTGGGAATCGGGGATATACGCTGCGGCATCACCTCTCCTCTCCCGTGCCTCATCACAAACTGATGCATCCAAATCTGCCTTCCTCCAGCGCTACCAGACCCTCGAGGCTAAGCGACAAGCAGAAACTCCAACCCTCGCTTATAGCACTCTCCTATCAGGAGTCTACCGCGACCTTCACGAGCAGCTCTGCGCAGAAACCCCACTCTCCACCGCCGAAGCCGAGGCCTTCGGAAATAGCGTCCCCACCTGGCCCGCGTTCCCTGATACCAAGGAAGCCCTCACGCGGCTGAAGAACCACTACAAGCTGATCGTCCTCAGTAATGTCGACAAAGCCAGTTTCGCAGGCAGCCTAGGAAAGCTAGGTGGCGCGGGAACGTTCGACGAGGTGTGTACGGCCGAGGAAATCGGCAGCTATAAACCAGATTTGAAAAACTTCGGGTACATGCTTGAAAAGGCGGCGGGACTTGGGGTGAAGAAAGATGAGGTGCTGGTAACTGCGCAAAGTCTATGGCACGATCATGTGCCCGCCGAGAAAGCTGGGTTGGCCGGCGCGTGGATCAATCGCGAGGGTGCGGTTTTGGGGGTGGAAGGGGTGGAAGGGACCATCGATGGGAGAAGGGTCAGTGGCTGGAAATGGAGGTTCAAAACTCTTGGAGAGATGGCAGACGCGGTCGAGATGGAGGCGGAAGCATTTGCAGGGGGGGGTAGATCCAAGGGAGAGGATGCCGCGGCGGGTGAACAACGAGCCGCATGAGTCCCGTTGTGTGGTAACGGGAGATCACCCCGTGTTGTTCGGGTAGCATCATGTTGGAGAAAATACATACATTGAAAAAGCGAAATATCTCCACTAATCCATCACCTGCTCAGTTCATGACGAATTTGACCCCGAATCACCCAAAAACCGCCTCCCTCAACCGCCTTAGGTGCGCCAACCAAGCCGCCCACCCCTTGAGCTCCAAGCCGACAACCCCACGAATGAGTTGCGCATAGATCTCATTGGGTAGACTAAGGTAACCTCAAGGTCTACATCCTCTTTGACAAACTAATCTCCAAAGGCACCTACCTAAGTCACACTTCATGATCACCTACGCGCCACTGGTATACAATATCTTCCCACTGAACAAAGCCCCATCCACTCCTGTTTGAATCTTAAGCTTCCGATTCTAACCTCCCACGCTTGGATAATCCCGGAAACAAGACATCGCAGTTAGTAAATTTGGCCATGGAGTCAGCACCTATGCCGATTCTCACCCGAAGCCAAATAAGAAGCACACTGCCAACAGTGACCCAAGCGCGCCGGGAGAGCCATACGAGAGTAGGCCCAAGATATGCACGAGCAAAACGAGACCTAAGCCCCCGCCGGAGGACTCGCCGCTCAGGAGTATCTGGCGGGGAGATCGTTCGGAGGGGGTTGTTGGAAGGTTATCATCTGCGTGATCTAGACAGGGCGTTGCCTGCCAGGGGCGAGGGTGCATTTAACGCAGAGGGAACCTTCTCCGCCTCGGCGATTAAGCTATCAAAGGAATCCCGATATCTGGGGTGGAAAATTAGCGCAGAACCGTGTCCACCTTGGACGTAGTGGAGGTCTCCGAATTGCCATTCCGGTGGTATTGCCTTAGGAGCGTGGCGATCTGGTACTGCGCTAGTAGTCCGGTTAAGTAAAAATACCGATATCGATCACTGTGTGGTGTGAGGAGGTAAGAGCTTCATTACCCATAGGAATAGCTTAACAGCACTGGCCCTCCTAACCTAAAGTGTTAGAGCTGATATCGCAATTCACACATGCAGTCCCAGAGGTAGCCGGCAGACGAGAGAAGGAGAACGAAATGTGGAAGCTCTGATGACTTCCAGGCATTGTGCTTCATTCATTGCTAGTACGAGACTTGTGAATGATAAGCAATACTCATTATGATATTACACGGTACAGCAGTACGACCAAATACAATGCCGTACCCAGTTTTACTAGAGCAAAAAAAAAAACCGAAGAGTGCTCTTCACTAAGGATTGTCTTAGCCGTTCTTGATTTCCAGCTCGGTCAATTAGCGCATGTGCATCAGAGATCGCGCGGAGACAAAGATGCACGACGATGTTGGATGAGAGCGGTGGCACCACAGGGAAACTCGGACGGAATTTTATTAGAGAAAATAGGGTTCTGCAGATGGCGGTTCGTCAAGTGCATGATAAATAGACATGCCATGATAGAAGCTTCCGCCTCGAGCACTCTGCAGTTAGCCATACGAAATCGATCAGTAAACTATTCGTCCAGGAAGGCCAGTGCTTAAGCTCGGCGAAAGTTTACTTCTTGCTAAGACTCGTTGGATTGGTGATTGCTTATACGGATACACCATGTAAAGGAGCTGTGCTGCCTAGGTTGCAGGCGCTGTTTGTATCGTAAGAACAAGGCAGTTGGGTTTGAGATTCCTAAGACCGTGGGGATTTTAGTTGTGATATGTAGAAATACGCCGCTGTGGTGCCATACGATTATTATCGTGGTTTCGGGGGGGGCGACTTACGGTATATTAGGGGCGATTCTGGTAACACCAGCCTACAGGAAGACTAGAGGGGATGTGCAGTGCTGTACTGGTGTGGCCTAGGGTATGTAATAGGGTAGTTTGGTATGGTGGATAGCCTATTTGGGTGGCGGCCAAATTCACATGATAGTGGGCACGGAGGCTTTTTACATATAAGGCTCTCCTTCATGTGTCCTAGCTTAGAGAAAAACATCCACACGGGGAATCAACCAGTCAATCCACAACGTTTCCTTTCCTTCTCAATTGGTTCAAGTGCTTCTGTCTTTATCTTACCCTTGCGAGTCGACACTCAAGGTAGTTATCGTACCGTTCCCGTCATCACCCTCCGTCACTCGTGACTCAAATTACTGTCTCACACCCAGAAATTGCCCGGACTAACGAGTTAACAACAACAGTCACACCCCGAAAGGCCAAGTTCCAGATTCAAGATCTCCTCCATTTGAAAAATAAATATATCCCATAAGTATCTCTCGGGAGACGCAAAAACCCCTTAGAAATATACAATCACACAACAAAACATGCTATCTAACGAAGGAAAAAAAAAACAAGAACTGTTCGGAGCGGCTCGCTCCGCGCCGGCCCCAATAATCGAACGGCCTTCTGGAGGAGATTGGGCAAAGGGGAGAAAGTCGGAATCTCTCTTCGAGCAAGCGAGGCGAGCACCCAGGCCAGACGTTGAGGTGCCGTTTGGAAATTGGTCGAAGATTAACTCGCAAACCCGTTTTAAGCAGGCTAGGAGGGCCCCACTGCCGGCGCCCGAGTTGCCGTTCGGGGATTGGTCTAGAGGGAAGAAGAGTGAGAATGTGCGCGGGCCGCTACTTATCGAAGCTTCTAGGAGCCCTTTCGAGGAATGGGTTGGGTATATGCTTAGGCGATCGGTTCGGTGAGAAATAGTTAGAATGAAAATTTCGAATAATTAAAATCTCTACCTTTTCACCTTTTTTTTTTTTTTGACATTAGGGACTTTGCGATTTCGCATCCAGAGTCAAATCCTAGCAATCTGGTTGGACCGTAACTGCATTTGCCTCACATCTGGAGTTCTTTTCGCAAAGTCTCTAATAATTAGCTAGACCCCCGCTCCGAATATCAAAACAGGTTAAAGCGCCAAAGTTCGGCCCTCCACTCCAATAAATGTCACTCCATAGCTTCACCGAGCCCAAGTAACCCTTGAAAAAACATTGAGGAGAATACGGCATCTTTAATCTCGCAAAGAGAAGAGCCCTACTGCAAGGTTACTTAGCCCCCCAATCCCAGGAACAAGTAAGCAGTAATGCCAGCCCCATTTCCAGAGTTGTGAATAAGCACCATACGCCGGCTTTGTTCATCTTTAACCATGTCCAACATCCGTAACAGAGCTCGCAGCATCGGCAAAGTAGTGTGGTCGAGGGATACCCAGTACTTCTAATCTCCAAAAAGCCCTTCAAGGTGTTGAAGACAACGATACTGCTGCCAGCACATCGCTTATCCGGGCCGCAGTTGCAGTGGGAGGTATGTCACAGTCGCCCATGAGATGCGGAGTTATGCGGCGTCGCCGGGAACAACTTATTGACGTATTACCAGTAACTAATATGGAAAGTACCCGCCTTAACCTTACCCAGCCAAGCAGAGGGGAGAGTGGAATAAAAAGGTACAGTATCATACCCACGCACAAAATTCTTCTTGATTTCATTCGTGATGCTCCGCCGCCCCGGAGTCTGGCAAATTGCCGTAAGAGGGGGGCTGATCGACAACTGCTGGGGAAGGGTAAGAGATCATTCGAGAATGAGAATGCGGGGTACGATAGGCCCGCAGCAGCTAGGGCTGGCCGCCTAACAATGCAAGTCCAAGAAATAGTGCGGCGCAACCTTAATTTATACTGATAGCTGACTCTGACAAAACAAAGAAGCGCCATGATACAAGTGTAAGAAACCACTCTCCCTGGTTGCATATTCCTTCATTTATTTTTTCCGTTAAATCCTTCATTCGTTTCAAGAAGTGCAATTCTTGTGACACTGCTAGGTTACGACAGAGGGCCCAAAGACACGCAGCAACCTTTAGAAATGAATGAAAAATCGAAAAAAAAAGCAGCAAAATAATATCAACCAGGGTAGGGCACAGTGCTCGAGTAGTGCGCAAGTATGGCTAGATCCTGTGTGACCTCCCCACCCCGGAGAGCATATGTGTGAAGCTCTCTTAAACGGGGGATCCCCTTCCGTTGGAAAATCTAAGCTATTGGTAGAAGCATGCTTAGGCTAAACTTGAAAGACTCTAACATAAGTATCTGATATAGCTTCAACATCTAGGAGCACCTAGGAGACCGGGGAGAAGCTATCTAGTTGAGGTACTGCCCCACGCCCGAGGTACAATTCCTGATGAGATTTTTGAGCAGTTGCGGGGCTCAGTGCTTGACTGGGTTTAGGCTATCGTTGGGGCAAGAGGCTCATATACTACCTGATATTAGGCACTTTGGCCTTTTTTCTCCCGATTTATATGTGAAAGATTCATTTTCTTTTTATCCCTTATCAATTGAAGCTTGAGCTGCCCAATTCCACCGGTACGTATGCTCTTTGCCGTTGCCGTGACGTCCAAGAGATGTGATCCAAAGCATTTGCCGATAGTTATATCACGGGTTTAATAATAATAAAAAAAGATGTCGCCTACCGGTACTCGAGTAGTCAAATGAACGCTGAGGTTAGTGTGGTGCTTTTATTCGTAGAATTCAACACGCCCCCTGACGAAGGAATTGGGTTTCACGAGCGAGGAAAGCTCCGTTGGTGGCGCATGGGTTACCGCGCTACTGGTAATCTCATTGGCTTTGTGGCTCCCTGCCGTTTTTTGAGGCTCGGTACTCGAACTAGTACTAGTGCAGTAGTACGGCAACAATTGAGTGCTTAGGGCATATCAGCATAGGGGGAGAAGGAGCTGTTGGTCGAAACTATGTGTGTGTAACCGTTCCCTGAGTTGCCGGGGAGGCCCTCGAGCCAGCCGGGGGAGGTTTAACGAACTTACCCAGTACTCGAGTACTGGTGTGGTACTGATGCTGAACTCCCCCCCCTCCAAGTCCTTGGTTAAGCAAGATTCTCAGGTGGTGCCGTGACGAAACGGGGAATCTGGCTCTTGATCAGAGGCGCTGAGTTGGTTCATGGAGTTGTCCCCGGCATGGCAATTCTCCGGAAAACTCCTTTCCGCCACCTCCACTTGAGTGTATTGGCACCAGCAGGCGGTCACTGTACTCGAGTACTGTAGTTGGAGCTCTTTGCAAAGTGCCCGAGTGTCCTTTGGGTGCAGGGCGGTCTGAAACAGTCAAATTTTTATGATAGTTGGGCATGCTAGGCCCGCGAGGGGGCAACCTTTTCAATATCAACGACCCTCAGACTTTCTCTATTAGAGAGTTTGCGCAAGGAGACCTAGGTGGCAGGAAAACAGGTTATTTTCTGTTAACCTAAAAGTCTTGGACACCCAGGTGGGTAGCGGGGCCTGGAAGAGGTGTAAAATAGGG
>Ga0307513_10001910_pt1 | contig 29613 bp, 26 predicted proteins | sample 15_EM_MG_FD_202174 | JGI IMG/M metagenome (GOLD analysis project Ga0307513, IMG submission 202174) | Populus trichocarpa ectomycorrhiza microbial communities from riparian zone in the Pacific Northwest, United States - 15_EM | ecosystem: Host-associated > Plants > Roots > Unclassified | place... | reverse complement strand
GCCGCGGTGAAGCGTCAGCTGCGTCGCAGCTCGCGCGACGTCACCAAGCGCCAGCGCCTTTACTGAGCCGCGTCGCTTCGCCAGAAGCCGGCACGCGCGAGCGTAGCCGGCTTTTTGTGTTTTTAGCTCTAGGAGATTCCACATGTCACTGAAACAGCAGTTGGTCGAAGACATGAAGGCCGCGATGAAGAGCGGCGACAAGCAAACGCTGGGCGTAGTGCGCCTGATCAACGCGGCCATCAAGCAGCGCGAAGTGGACGAGCGCATCGAGCTGGACGATGCCGCCGTGATCGCAGCGATGGAAAAGATGGTCAAGCAGCGCAAGGATTCGGTCAGCCAGTTCGACGCCGCCGGCCGCGAAGACTTGTCTGCCATCGAACGCGCCGAGATCGTGGTGATCGAAAAGTACCTGCCGACCAAGCTGGGCGAAGCCGAGATTCTGGTCGCGATCGAGGCCGCGATCGCCGAAACCGGGGCTACCGGTCCGGCCGACATGGGCAGGCTGATGGGCGTGCTGAAGCCGAAGCTCGCAGGTCAGGCCGACATGGGCTTGGTCTCGGCGCTGGTGAAGAAGAAGTTCGCGGGCTGAACCGGAATGCTGCTGCGATTCGTCATTCCGGATCGCGATGAACGAACCGGTCAGCAGACCGGTTTGATGACTGTGGCATATCGCTTGCTTCGCTCCGGCAACCTTTCTCATGCGGAAGAAGAAGGATTGCGCAGCCCTATGCAATGGCTCGAAGCCAATCTACCCATTCCCAGCCGATTTGCCCGCAAGCGCAATGTCTCGCACAAGAAAACCCACGGCATCTCTTGGCTGCGGGCAAGCGCCATTGACGCCGTTCGTTACATGCATGCCGTGGCGGATATCGCGCGTCGGCATGACTATCCGGTAGAAGTAGTGCAAACGGAACGAGCCGGCTACATCGTCTACGAAGACGAGTGGCAGGTCGTGGCCGAACCTTTCCACGGCAAGCAACACTGAGCAAAGCAGCCATGACGATATCTTTCACGAAAGAGCCGGATATACGGCTAAGGCCTGCGATACGCGAGGACATCGGGCAAATCCTGTCCTTCGTCCGAGAGCTCGCCGAATACGAAAAGCTCGCCCATGAAGCCGTGGCTGACGAAACTACGCTGGCGACGCAGTTGTTCGGCGATCATCCCGCCGCGGAAGTAGTGATCGCCGAAGTCGACGGCCAGCCGGCCGGCTTCGCCTTGTTCTTCCACAACTTCTCCACCTTCGTCGGCAAGCGTGGTCTCTACCTGGAAGACCTCTTCGTCAGGCCCGAGTACCGCGGTCTGGGCCTGGGCCGACGTTTGATGATCCACCTGGCCAAACTGGCGGTGGAACGGGACTGCGGCCGCTTCGAATGGTCGGTGCTGGATTGGAACACGCCCGCCATCGATTTCTATCGCGAACTCGGCGCGTCGCCGCTGGATGAGTGGACCGTGCAGCGCGTCACCGGCGATGCGCTCAAGGCACTGGCCGCGCGCGGCCACCGCGAAGACTGAGGCTTCACTTCTCGCTCACAAGCCTCGAACTTTCCCGTTGGCATGCTCGACGCGTCGCAACGCATCCTAACCGCATGCATAAGCCTTCCCCCGACAAGATCAAACGCCATCTGCAACGCTTGCAGCAGAGTTTGCCGGTCGCGCTGGTGACCCGTTTCATCGAGATCGACCTGATGACGCAGGCCGCCTCGCTCGCCTTCTACGCGGTGTTGTCGCTTGCGCCGCTGCTGGTGTTGTTGCTATGGCTGACGGCCTCGCTCTACCCGGCCGCTCAGGACGAACTGATTCGCCAGGTCGGGCAACTGGCGGGGGCTGAGGCCGAAACCATCGCCGATACCATCATCAACAACGCGCGGGCGCGGCCCAGCGTCGGTTCGCTGGCGGGCCTGTGGAGCACCTTGCTGCTCTTCGTCGGCGCGACGGCGGTGTTCGCTCGGCTGCAGGCCGCCTTGAATCTCATCTTTCGTACCGATGCGCAGCGCCTGGAAACGCTAATGGCCTGGCTGCGCAAGCGCATCTTTTCCTTCGGCGTGATCTTCGCCCTGGGCTTCCTGCTGCTGGTATCGATGACTTTGAGCACGGTGCTGCAGGTCATGTTCGCCAATGTCCCTTCCATCCTGCCGGCCATTGGCACCACCGCGAGCCTGGCGGTCTACGTGGTCGCCTTCGCTTTCCTGTATCACTACCTGCCCGACCGCCATGTGCGCTGGCGCCAGGCCTTCCTGGGCGGGGCGATCACCGCACTGCTGTTCACCGGCGGCCGCTACTTGATCGGCCTGTACATCGCGCAGGCCGACCCGGGCAGCGCGTACGGGTCGACTGGTGCGCTGGTAATCCTGCTGGTGTGGATCTATTACGCGACGGTGGTGTTCTTCGTCGGCGCGTTGCTCACAGCCGTCATCGACGAACGCGCCCGGGCCCGGACCACGCTGGAAGCAGCCGAACTGCCGCTGCCGCGCGCCGGAAAAGCCAGGCCATCCGAGCCTCCCCTGGCTGAATAGTCCTTCGCCTGCCCTTGCATGGCATCCTAGTCATTCCATGGCCCGCATCCCCGACGCTTTCATCGACGACCTCCTGGCGCGCACCGACATCGTCGAGGTGATTGGCACGCGCGTGCCGTTGAAACGGCAGGGAAAGGAGTATTCGGCGCGCTGCCCGTTCCACGACGAGCGTTCGCCGTCGTTCACGGTGTCGCAGACCAAGCAGTTCTACCACTGCTTCGGTTGCGGGGCGCACGGTACCGCCATCTCGTTCTTGATGAACTACGACCGTTTGGAATTCCTCGATGCGGTCGACGAACTGGCCAAGCGCGTGGGCATGGAAGTGCCCAAGGAAACCCAAAAACGGAATGAGACCGACGACGGTCGCGACATGTACGCGGCGCTGGACGCGGCGGCGAAGTTCTTCCAACGGCAGTTGGAGGGCAACGAGAAAGCAAAGGCTTACCTCGACCAGCGTGGCGTAGACGACAGCATCCGCGCGCAGTTCTCCATCGGTTATGCGCCGGATGGGTTTTCCGCGCTCAAAGATGCGCTGGGTACCGACGAACGCCGGATCAAACTGCTGGACAAGACCGGCATGCTGTCCAGGAGCGACAATGGCCGCGTCTACGACAAATTTCGCGACCGCGTGATGTTCCCCATCCACGACCGTCGCGGCCGGGTGATCGCCTTCGGCGGTCGCGTGCTGGCTAAGGACGACGGTCCGAAATACCTCAATTCGCCGGAAACGCCGCTGTTCCACAAAGGGCGCGAACTCTACGGTCTGTGGCAGGTTCGGCAAGCCAACCAGAAGATCGAGCGACTGGTGGTGGTGGAGGGTTATATGGACGTGGTGTCGCTGTTCCAGTACGGAGTGACGCAAGCCGTCGCGACGCTGGGCACGGCGACCACGCCCGATCATGCCGAGTTGTTGTTCCGCAATTCGCCGGACGTGTATTTCTGCTTCGATGGCGATGCCGCCGGCCAGCGCGCCGCCTGGAAGGCGCTGGAGTCGGTGTTGCCGCGCATGAAGGACGGACGCCAGGCGTTCTTCCTGTTCCTGCCCGATGGCGAAGATCCGGACAGCATCGTGCGCAGCGAAGGCGCGGCGGGTTTCGATACGCGCCTACAACAAGCCACGCCGCTGTCGCAGTTCTTCTACGACGAACTGGGTAAGGACGTGAAGCTTTCGACGTTGGACGGCAAGGCAAGATTGGCCGAACGCGCCAAACCGCTGCTGGCGCAGATTCCCGACGGCGCCTTCGGCGATCTGATGCGGCAACGATTGGGCGAAATTACCGGCGTAGGCGTGCAACAGCAGGCTGCGTTGCCCGAAAAACCCAAGTCCTTGTCGCGCGCTCCGGTGACCACGCAAAGACGCAGCCTGGTACGTGGCGCTATCTCGGTGCTGCTGCAGCAACCGTCGCTCGGATTGTCGCTGGAACCGCCTTATGGCTTCAAGGATCTGAAGCAGCCCGGCGTGGAGTTGTTGGTGGAACTGCTTTCGCTGGTGCATTCGCGCCCCGAGATCACCACCGGTGCCTTGCTCCAGCATTTCGCTGAACGCGATGATCTGATTCCGCTACAGAAGTTGGCGTCGCATGCCTTGCCCGGCAATGAAACGATCTGGCGCATGGAACTGCTGGACGCGGTGGTGCAGCTGGAACGGCAGACGGTTGAGCAGCGCATCGAGGAGTTGCAGGCCAAGAACCGCGATGGCGGACTGGACGAAGCCGACAAATACGAATTACGCGCCCTGCTGCAGGCACGGATAGGACGCGGTTGAGCGGGGCGCTTTTGTAGAGCCGAGCTTGCTCGGCTGCTTTTTGATTCAGTGCGTAGAGCAGCCGAGCGAGCTCGGCTCTACAAGATATGACATTAGTCACGAGCTTGGGCGCGTTGGGCGGGTTACAGTCAGCCCTCGATTCCCGGAGAGCCACGATGCGCCCTATTTCCTGCGCTTTTTGCGCCGGCCTGCTGTTGTTTTCCACACTGCCCGCTTCGGCACAAGGCGCGCCCGAGGTGAAACGCCAGGAAGTGGGCAACCGCATCAGCGAAAATATTCCCGAAATACCGGCCGATCTGATCGAGCGACTCAACCGCTACCAGAACACCCGTGGCGCCAGCCTGGCCGGCTGGACCAAGGAAGGCTGCCTGCTGATCAGCACTCGCTTCGCCGAGACCGCGCAGGCGCATCGAGTATGCCAACCGATGGGGATGCGCGAACAGCTGACGTTCTACCCGGAGCCCGTTTCGGGACTGACGCCGTCGCCGGCCGAAGCATGGCGCGAAGGCTTCGTCTTCGCCAAGGACAAAGGCGGCGACGAATTCTCGCAGCTGTATTGGTTCGACGAGTCGACTCGCTCCATCACGCTGCTAACCGATGGCAAGCGCACCCAGAACGGCAGCGCGACGATGAGCCGCGACGGCGGCTTGCTGGCTTACACCAGCACCGCACGCAATGGCACCGACCGCGACGTGTGGGTGCGCGACACCCGCGCCAGCACCTCGCATCCGCTGGTGACGGTGGGCGGCAGTTGGAGCGCGATGGATTTCTCGCCGGACGGCAAGCGCCTGCTAGTGATGAAATACGTGTCGGCGAACGAGTCCTACCCCGGCGTGGTGGATCTGACTACGGGCAAGCTGGAACTGTTTCCCGTCGATGGCGACAAGGCGGCGTTCGCCGGTTTCAAGTTCGCGCCGGACGGCAAGTCCGTGTATTTCATCTCCGATGAACCCTTCGACGGCAAATCCAGCGAATTCCAGACCTTGCGCTTCCACGATCCGGAAGCCGGCAAGTTCGAGCAGCTGAGCAGCGGTATTCCCTGGGACGTGGACGGACTGGAAATCGCCGAAGACGGCAAGCATCTAGCCTTCGTCACCAATGAGGACGGGATCGACAAGCTGCACGTGCTTTCACTGTCCGATCACCGACCGGTGAAGCTTCCGGAGTTGCCGGTGGGAGCGGTTAGCGGCATCTCTTTCTCGCCGGACGGCAAACATCTGGCTCTGGAGATGAACACCGCGACTTCGCCCAGCGATATCTATGTGGTCGACCTGCACGGCGTTAAACTCGCGCGCTGGACGCGCAGCGAGATCGGCGGACTGGATGCGTCGAAGTTCATCGCACCGACGCTGGTGCGTTTTCCCACCTTCGACCAGGTGGACGGCGACACTTCGAAGGGAAGCAGGCGCACCATTCCGGCGTTCTACTACAAGCCCGCCAGCGCGGCGGCGGGCGGAAAACTCCCGGTCATCATCAGCATTCACGGCGGGCCGGAAGGCCAGTCGCTGCCAACATTCAATCCCAACTATCAGTTTCTGGCCAACGAACTGGGCGTTGCCGTGCTGGTGCCCAACGTGCGCGGCTCGTCGGGCTACGGCAAGACCTATCTGCGCCTGGACAACGCGGAAAAGCGCGAGGATTCGGTCAAAGACATCGGCGCGCTGCTGGATTGGATAGCGACTCAACCCGAACTCGACGCGAACCGCGTAGGAGTTACCGGCGGCAGCTACGGCGGCTATATGGTGCTGGCTTCGCTGACGCATTACAGCGACCGCATCCGCGCCGGCGTGGAGACAGTCGGCATCTCGCATTTCGGCACCTTCCTCAACAACACCGAAAGCTATCGGCGCGACTTGCGACGCGCCGAATACGGGGACGAGCGCCTGCCGGAAATGAAGGCCGTATTTGACCGTATCTCGCCGTTGAACAACGCCGGAAAAATCACCTCGCCGCTGTTCGTCGCGCAAGGCAGGAACGATCCGCGCGTGCCGTACACCGAAGCCGAGCAGATCGTGAAGGCGGTGCGCGGCAACGGGCAGCCGGTGTGGTTCCTGATGTTCGCCGACGAGGGACACGGCTTCAAGAAGAAGACCAACAACGATTACTACGGCGCGGCGGCGATACGGTTCTGGCAGGAGTATCTACTAGGCGACCGGAAATGAGGTCGTTCCCGGCATAGCCGGGTGGCCGTTTCAGCCCGGCGCGAACTCGATCAGGGCCGCCGGTTGCAGCAACGGCATCAGCCAGTGGTCGGCCAGCAGGAATGCGAACAGCGCCATCAGGTAGACGATGGAATAGTTGAACACGCGCATCGGAAAGAATTCGTCCGGCGGGTCCAGCAATCGCCACGCGTACCAGAGGAACACCGCACCCAGCACCAGCGCCCCGCCCAGATAGAAGAACCCGCTCATGCCGAAGATGCAGGGCAACACGGTGACCTCGACCAGTAGCACCGTGTAGAACAGGATCTGCCAGCGCGTATAGGTCACGCCGTGGGTCACCGGCAGCATCGGCACCAGCGCGCGCGCGTAGTCGTCGCGACGGAAGATGGCCAGTGCCCAGAAATGCGGCGGCGTCCATACGAAGATGATCAGCACCAGCAGTAGTGCATACGGCCAGTCCCATTCGCCGGTCATACCGGTGACCGCGGCCCAGCCCAGCAACGGCGGTGCGGCGCCGGCGACGCCGCCGATGACGATGTTCTGCGGCGTGGCACGCTTGAGAAACACGGTATAGACGACCGCATAACCGATCAGCGAGGCGAAGGTCAGCACGGCAGTGATCGTGTTGACCCACACCACCAGCACCGTCATCGAGACGGCGGCCAACACCAGCGCAAACACCAAGGCCTGCCAGGGCTTCAGCTGGCCGACGACCAAAGGACGCCACGAAGTGCGCGCCATCTTCGCGTCGATACGCGCATCGAGGATCTGGTTGATCGCGGCCGCGCTGGAGGCCGCCAGCCAGATACCGAGAAAACCGAGCGCTCCGTGCGTCAGCTGTTGCGCGTTCGGCATGCCGTCGATGGCCAGCAACATGCCCACCAGCGCGGTGAACACGATCAGCGCGACTACGCGCGGCTTGGTGAGGCTCCAATACTGGCGTATGACCGACATCGCTATTCCGGCTTGCGCAAACGCGCCAGCAGAGAGACCAGCACGAACAACAGCAGGGCGGCGCCAGCGTTGTGCGCCACCGCCACATGCAGCGGCAGGGCCAGCTTGACGTTGAGGATACCCAGCGAGACCTGGGCGACGACCAGCACGATCAATGCAGTGGACCAACTGCGCATACCCGGCGTGTACAACAGGCGCACGGCGAACGTCAGCAGGTACAAGGCGAGAACGACCGCGACGATGCGGTGCGTCATCTGGATGGCGATGCGCGAGGCGCCATCCAGCACGCCGCCTTCGTAGTCCACTCCGACGCCGCGCCAGAGCACGAAGCCTTCGCGGAAGTCGTGCGGCGGCCACCACTGGCCCACGCATTTGGGGAAGTTGTCGGCCGACCAGCTGCCCGCGCCGCACGACAGCGCCGCATAGTTGGCGCTGACCCAGCCGCCGAGCGCGATCTGTAGCCCGAGCAACAACAGGCCCGCGATGACCCAGCGCTTCAGGATGCTTGCTTCGACGACGATGATCGGGCGGCCGATCGCGCGCCACGCCATCCACGTCAGCAAGGCGAAGGTGGTTAGTCCGCCCAACAGATGACCCATGACTACGATGGGCTTGAGCAGCCAGGTCACCGTCCACATGCCCAGCAGGGCCTGGAAGATGATCACCGCCAGAGTCAATGCGCCGGTGCGGGCGAGATCCGTATTGGACCAGCGCAGCGCGGCGAACAGCAGGATGGTTTCGCCGAGGATCGCCAGCGCGGAAGCCGCGCCATGTTCGCCGCGCATGTACAGCGGAATCGCGGCGGCCACCAGCAGCGAGGCGACGGCGATCTGGGCGATGCCGTAGCGGCGCTTGCGCGCGGCCAGCACCGCCAGCAGCAGCACCAGCACGCCCAGCGAACCGGCCAGCATCCTGTGCACCTGCTCGCGCCAGGCTTTATGCGTTTCGAACGGACGGATGGCGCTGGCGGCGTGATCGTTCACTTCGCTGGCGGCCTGCGGCCACGCGGCGCGGCCGTAGCAGGTCGGCCAGTCCGGACAACTCAATCCTGCATCGGACAGGCGCACGAAAGCGCCGAATACGACCACGCACAGCGTCAGCGCGACGGCGAGCCAGGCGAAGCGGTGGAAGTGCCTGTATAGAGCAGGCTTGTACACGGCGGGTCGCGCTAACAGGTTCATCAGATCAATTTCAGCAATTTGGAAACGTCGGTACGGATGAAACCCGGATCGGTACCCGGCGCGTAACGCAGGATCACGAAGCCGTTGGGATCGATCACGTAGACCGGCACGCCCGCAGGGTCGTTCACGCGCGGCAACGCGGCCAGCAGCTCGGGCGTCGACTGTAACTGGCGCAGCGACGCGGTGTCGGGCGCTCCTGTGGGACGTGGGCCGATCCACAGGATTTCCACATGGTCGGCGTTGTTGCCGAACAGCTGCCAAACCACGTCCAGGTCCTTGGCCAGTTTCAGGCAGTCGCTGCCGCAGTTGGCCGGCGGCGCGACTACGATCCGCCACATGCGTTCGGCCGGTTGCCACGCGTAGTCGCTGCCATCCGCGAGCCTGGGCACCACCGCGCGCGCATCCATCGCCGGGCGCAGCATCTCGCCATGGGCCTTGGTGCCATGCGGCTGCCAGCCGCTGAACCGCAGCACGCCCGCACCGAAGATAGTGCCGAAGAACAGCAGAAAGATCAGCACCAGGATCCAGCGTCCGCGGCGGGTCCGTGCCGCCTCGGAGGAGCTCGAAAGAGGGGGGTTAGAATTCATAGGCGGCATTTTCTCATGCGCAGCGGCTCTACGCTGCCTGCGAACGCCGCTCGCGCTTGCGCAAGGTCAGCACCAAAGCGGTGATGAGCACGGTCAACGCCAGCCCGAACCACTGCACCGCGTAGCCGAGATGGCGTTCGGGGGGCAGGGTGTTGGGAAGGATATCCAGGTCGCGGAGGTAGCCGACCTTGAGCGCGGGATCCAGGCGCAGCACGCGCGGAGCGAGCGTCGGCAGCCTGAGCGCGTTCGATAACACCGCATGGTCGAGGCTGGTCGCCAACAGATCGCCATCGGCCTGCGGCGAAGCGATCGCACTGGCGAGACCCGCGGACGGCGGCGGCGCCAACAGGCCAGTCACCTGCAAGGTGCCGGAAAAGGATTCGATCCGGGGAAGCGTGCGATCGCCCGCAAGCGGCAGCCACCCCAGCTCCACCAGCAAAGGCGGTGTGGCGGCATTGGGTTGGAACACGCGGTAGACGCGCACTCCGGAACGGCCTTCGCGAGTCTGGTTGTCGAGCAGCACGGCAGGCGCCTCGGTGAAACGGCCCTCGCCTTGCGCCCAGTCGTAGGCGGCCCTGCGCAACGGATCCGCAGCGGCGCGCAACGGCAGTGGCTTGCGTACGGCCAGAACGCTTCGCGATTCGGCCAGCATCGCCTTTTTCTGCTGGGCGCGATCCAGCTGCCAGACGCCGAGGCTGCAGAACAGCGCCATCGCCAGCAAGGCGAGGCTCCAGCCGAACAGACGTCCTCTGGGCCGGCTCACGCGCGCTTATCTCGCGCCTGCGATAATGCGGGCCTTGATACTGCGCGCTCACCGCCGGACGAAAGCACCATGAACGACTCGCTGAAAACCCTGCTGATCATCGCGTTCCTGATAGTGATCCTGTGGAACCTGGGCGCCGGCCTGTATTACCTGCTGGTCGACAAGGGCCAGAGCAAGCGTACCGTCAATGCCCTGACCCGGCGCATCGCGTTCTCGGTGGCGCTGATCCTGCTGGTGGCGCTGGGCATCTATACCGGAGTGATCAAGCCGCATGGGATTGGCGGCTGATGTTTTCCCTTCTCCCACCGGGAGAAGGTGCCCGCAGGGCGGATGAGGGAATGGCCTATCCGCGTTAGTGCAAGTTAGAGGTCTGGAAGGATTCCAGACGGGGGGCGCAGTCGTCAGATTCGGAACCGACGTGCTGGACGTCCACTACAAGCTGAGAGTCCACTCCCTCATCCGGCGCTGCGCGCCACCTTCTCAGCTCTGCACACCCTTCGCGCGCCGACCGGAGAAGGAAATGCATCAGAGCACGTAGACGAACAGGAACAGGCCCAGCCACACCACATCGACGAAATGCCAGTACCACGCGGCCGCTTCGAAGGCGAAATGGTTGTCCTTGGTGAAATGGCCCTTGAGCACGCGCAGCCACATGATCAGCAGCATCAGCGTGCCCAGGAACACGTGCGCGCCGTGGAAGCCGGTCAGCATGAAGAAGGTGGAGCCGTAGATGCCCGAACCTAAAGTCAGGTTCAATTCCTTATAGGCGTGGATGTACTCCTCCGCCTGGAAGGTCAAGAACAGACCGCCCAGCACCACGGTCAGGCCCAGCCAGATCAGCACCTGCGTGCGGTTGGCCGCTTTCAGCGCGTGGTGGGCGATGGTCAGGGTTACGCCCGAGCTCAACAGGATCAGGGTGTTGACCAACGGCAGGCCCCAGGCCGGGATGGTCTGGAACGCACCGCCCACTTGCGCCGGACCCGAGGTCGGCCAAGCCGCGCTGAACCCGTCCCACAGCAGCGCATTGGTCATCACGCCATCGCCTTCGCCGCCCAGCCACGGCAACGCCAGATTGCGCGCGTAGAACAGTGCGCCGAAGAACGCGCCGAAGAACATCACCTCGGAGAAGATGAACCACACCATGCCCATGCGGAACGACACGTCCACCTGCTTGTTGTAGCTGCCGGTGATCGATTCGCGGATCACGTCGCCGAACCACATGAACAGCGTGGCGCAGAGCATGAAGATGCCGGCGAAGAACGCCCACTTTCCCCACACCGTCTCATTGAGCCAGCTGGCCACGCCCAGCATGGTGGTGAACATGGCGATGGAGCCCACGAACGGCCACTTGCTGTGATGCGGTACGTAGTAGACGTTGGCGTCCGGCGAATGCGTTTGGGCCATGGCGGGGTCTTTCCTATTTCTGATGCAGTTGATGCGATGGATTGCGGATTGTTGGGCTTGCTTACGGCGCCGCGAGCGGCGTCTGCGCTGTCTTGGCCGCGCCGAGCCGCGCGGTCAAGGCATCGTTCCTGAAGAAGGTATACGACAGGGTGATGGTTTTCACGTCGGGCGGCAGGTTGGGGTCGACGATGAAACGCACCGGCATGTCGCGGGTTTCCCCGGCCTGCAGGGTCTGGGCGGTGAAGCAGAAGCACTCGGTCTTGGTGAAGTAACCCGAGGCGCGCGACGGCGCGACCGAGGGCACGGCGCTGCCGACAATGGTGTTCTTGCTGTCGTTGCGCGCGAAGTACAGCGCTTCGTTCAATTCGCCCGGCACCACCTGCATGGTCAGCTGCTCCGGATGGAACGCCCACGGCAGTTTCGAGTTCACGCCGCCATCGAACTGCACGGTCACCGTGCGTGCCTTCGGTGCCAGCGCTGCGGCCTGGGCTTCGCCCGGACCCTGTTCCAGGCGGATGCCGAAAACCTTCTCGCAGGCGATGCGGTACAGCGGCACCAGAGAGAAGGTGAAAGCGAAGGCGGCCAGCGACACGCCCACCAGCTTGAACAGTCCGGCCGCGTTGGACTTGTTGGCGCTCATGCCGCGGCCACGCCGGACAAGATGAAGGCGATATAGATCGCCACCGCTATCGCGCCTATCACCAACGCCGTGCGCACCGCGCGCTTGCGGCGCGCGGCGAAGTCGTCAGTAGGGCGAAGCGGCGCGGTCATGGCGGATCAGTGGGTCACGTCGTCGTGGGCCAGGTCGCCCGGGCGGATCACTGGTGGCGTGGTGAAGGTGTGGTGCGGCGCCGGCGAAGGCACCGTCCATTCCAGTCCGCGCGCGTGTTCCCAGGCGCGCGCTTCGGCCTTGGCGCCGCTACGCAGCGAGCTCAACAGGATCGCCGCCATCAGGAACGGAGTGACGAACATGCCGAACGCGCCGATCGAGCTGATCAGGTTCCAGTCCGCGAACACCGGGTTGTAGTCCGGGATGCGGCGCGGCATGCCGGCCAGGCCCAGGAAGTGCTGCGGGAAGAACAGCAGGTTGACGAACACCATCGTCCACCAGAAGTGCACTTTGCCCCAGAACTGGCTGTACATGCGGCCCGACCATTTCGGCCACCAGTAGTAGACCGCGGCGATGATGCCGAACAGCGCGCCGGTGACCAGCACGTAATGGAAGTGCGCGACCACGAAATAGGTGTCGTGATATTGGAAGTCGGCCGGCACGATGGCCAGCATCAGTCCGGAAAAGCCGCCGATGGTGAACAGGATCACGAACGAGATCGCCCACAACATCGGCACTTCGAACGAAAGCGAACCGCGCCACATGGTGCTGACCCAGTTGAACACTTTCACGCCGGTCGGGATCGCGATCAGCATGGTCGCGAACATGAAGTAGATCTCGCCGCCCAGCGGCATACCCACCGTGAACATGTGATGCGCCCACACGATGAACGACAGGAACGCGATCGACGCGGTGGCGTAGACCATGGCCTGGTAACCGAACAGCGGCTTGCGGCTGAAGGTCGGCAGGATCTCGCTGGCGATACCGAACGCCGGCAGGATCATGATGTAGACCTCCGGGTGTCCGAAGAACCAGAAGATGTGCTGGAACATCACCGGATCACCACCACCCGCCGCATTGAAGAAGCTTGTCCCGAAGAACTTGTCGGTCAGCAGCATGGTCACTGCGCCCGCCAGCACCGGCATCACCGCGATCAGCAGGAACGCCGTAATCAGCCAGGTCCAGCAGAAGATCGGCATCTTCAGCAGGTCGATACCCGGCGCACGCATGTTGAGGATGGTGGCGATGATGTTGATCGCGCCCATGATCGAGCTGACGCCCATCATGTGGATGGCGAACACGGTGAAGGCCACGTTGTAGCCGCCCTGCAGCGACAACGGCGGATACAGCGTCCAGCCGCCGGCCGGTCCGCCGCCTGGCAGCACCAGGGTCATTAGCAGCATGGTGAAGGCAAACGGCAGGATCCAGAACGACCAGTTGTTCATGCGCGGCAACGCCATGTCTGGCGCGCCGATCTGCAGCGGCACCATCCAGTTGGCCAGGCCCACGAACGCCGGCATTACTCCGCCGAAGATCATCACCAGCGCATGCATCGAGGTCATCTGGTTGAAGAACTCGGGCTTCACGTACTGCAGGCCCGGGGTCATCAGCTCCAGACGGATCATTACCGACATGGCCGCGCCGATCAGGAACATGATGAAGCTGAAGATCAGGTACAGCGTGCCGATGTCTTTGTGGTTGGTCGAGAAGAACCAACGCTCGACGAAGCCTTGCTTGTGGCCGTGATCGTCATGGTGGGCGACTTCGGAATAGGCCATGGGGTGTTACCTCAGAAAATCGGTGCTAGTGAAATGCGGATGGCGTGGACGAATCAGCGTCGGTTCGACGCGATCAGGCCTTGGCGGATTCGGCGGCGGGCGCGGCTTCGGCAGGCGCAGCCTCGGTGGGCGCGGCTTCGACCGGTGTAGCCTCGGCCGGCGCAGCGGGAGCGGGCGCAGGCGCGGCCGGCTTACGCGACGCGATCCACTGCTTGAATTCTTCCTTCGACACCGCGCGCACCACGATCGGCATGAAGCCATGGTCCTTGCCGCACAGTTCGGCGCACTGGCCGCGGTAGATGCCGGGAGTCTGGATGTCGGTCCAGGCCTCGTTGATGATTCCCGGAATGGCGTCCTGCTTCCAGCCCAGTGCCGGCACCCACCACGCGTGGATCACGTCGTCGGCGGTGATGACGAAACGGATCTTGGTGTTGACCGGCAGCACCAGCTGGTTGTCGACGTCGAGCAGGTAATGCGGATTGCTAGCGACGGTCGGAACCGCGTGGCTCTGGCGCAGGCGGTCGGATTCGCGGTCTAGCCGGCTGGTGAACACGACGTCCTGGCCCAGGTATTCGTACTTCCACATCCATTGGTAGCCGGTGATCTTTACCGTCATCTCGGAATCGCGGGTGTCGTACATGGCGATCAGCTTGGCCGTGGCCGGCCAGGCCATCACGATCAGGATCAGGATCGGGATCACCGTCCAGATGATTTCGGCGGTGGTGTTATGGCTGAACTGCGCCGCGACTGCGCCCTTGGAATGGCGGAACTTGACCATCGCGTAGGCCATGGCGCCGAACACGATGATGCCGATCACCACGCAGACCCACAGCGCCACCATGTGCGCGTCGTAGGCGTGCTGCGCGGACGTGGTGACGCCCCTGCCCATGTTGAGCTGCCAGGGTTTGGGATCTGCCGATTGCGCCCAGGCCAGTGCTGGCGCCAGCAACAATGCGCAGGCCGCACCCAAAGACCGCGTGACCCGCTTGAAGAAACCTTTCGCTTGCGTCATTGCCTAGACCCTTGTGCGTCATCGGTAGCGGCTTGCCGCCGCCAGTAAATCCTGCAACTGCCTTGCCAGTTCCCGGCGTTCGGCCGGTCCGAGGAAGTTGCCCACCTCGACCCGCCTGCCGCTGGAAACCAGCGAAATCCTTTCGCCTTCCTCTTCGATACGCAGACGCACCCAATAGGGATGCGCCCGGAATATCGGCTGTGCCTCGGCCCCGTTTCCGGCGCTGCGGCTGACCTCCACCACCTCCGGATCGATGGTGATGCATTCGCCGCGTTCGCCGCTGCGCCACAACCAACGCAGCGCTGCCGCCACGATCGCGCTGTGCAGCAGCGCGAAGGCCGGCGCGAACACATTGCCGGCGAGCCAGCCTGCGCTGGCCACCAACCACATCGTCCCGGCCAGCACGGCGAACAGCGCCCTGAACTGGTGGGCCGTCAACGCCCGGGGCGGTCGCAGGCTGAGCCGCGCGCCACGCCCAACCGGGAAAGACGGAACCACTTCGATCATGTCGCCGCCGCGCCGTAGCTGTCGCGGAAAACCACTAAATGGTAGCTCCCGTGCCGCATTGCGGCAAGCCAAAGGGGGTTCTCGCAGGTTCGCCACGCACTACACTAGGCGGCTCCGACACGTACTCTGCGGGCCTCATGACCGCCATTCCCCAAGCCGCCAGCGGCCTCGCCGCCGACGCACCGATCCTTTCCCCCGAACTGCCGATCGAACCGGCGCCCCTGCGGCGCGCGATCACCGCGGCCTGGATGCGCGATGAAACTGAACATGTGCGCGAATTACTGGAGCAGGCCCGCCTGCCCGCCGAAGACCAGGCCAAGGCTCAAGCGCTCGCCGCCGATCTAGTGGGCCGGGTCCGCGCGCGCGCGCAGGATCAGGGCGCCATCGAGGCTTTCATGCGCCAGTACGACCTGGGCAGCGAGGAAGGCGTGCTGCTGATGTGCGTGGCCGAGGCGCTGCTGCGCATTCCCGACCAGGACACGGCCGACAAACTGATCCGCGACAAGTTGGGCGACGCCGACTGGCGCAAGCACATGGGCGAAAGCGATTCGGTGCTGGTCAACGCCTCGACCTGGGGCCTGATGCTGACCGGCAAGCTGGTCAGCCTGAACGACCTGACCCGCCACGATGTGCGCGGCGCGTTCAAGCGCCTGGTCGGCCGCGTGGGCGAACCGGTCATCCGCCTCGCCGTGCGCCAGGCCATGCGCATCATGGGCCACCAGTTCGTGATGGGGCGGACGATCGCCGAGGCGCTGACCCGTTCGCGCAAGGGCGACAACGCCAACTACCGTTATTCGTTCGACATGCTGGGCGAGGGCGCGCTGACTTCGAAAGATGCCGCGCGCTATCTGGAGGCTTACCGCAAGGCCATCCACGCGATAGGCAAGACAGGACCGTTTGCGGACGTCTTCGCCGCTCCCAGCATCTCGATCAAGCTGTCCGCATTGCACCCGCGCTACGAACACGCCAAGCGCGCCCGGGTTATGGTCGAACTCGCGCCTGGCATCCTGGAGCTGGCGCAACTGGCCAAGTCGTACGGCATCGGTTTCACCATCGACGCCGAAGAAGCCGACCGCCTGGAACTTTCGCTGGACCTGATCGAAACCACTTTCTCTGACAAATCGCTCGATGGCTGGGAAGGCTACGGCCTGGCCGTACAGGCCTATCAGAAGCGCACGCCGTATGTGATCGACTTCCTCGCCGACTTGGCCTGCCGCGTCGGCCGGCGCATGCCGGTGCGCCTAGTCAAGGGCGCGTACTGGGATGCGGAAGTGAAACGCGCGCAGGTGGAAGGACATCCGGGCTATCCGGTGTTCACGCGCAAGCCCAATACCGATGTGTCGTATCTAGCCAATGCGCGGCGCCTGTTCGCCAACATCGATGCCTTGTATCCGATGTTCGCTACCCACAATGCGCAGACGATTGCCGCGATTCGCGCCCTTTCCCTTCTCCCACCGGGAGAAGGTGCCCCGAAGGGGCGGATGAGGGCGGGAGAATTCCAGCCCACGGAAACTGCATCGCAAGCGGAGAGTCCACGCCCTCATCCGCCCTACGGGCACCTTCTCCCGGAGGGAGAAGGGAAGCCGCACTTCGAATTCCAGAAACTCCACGGCATGGGCGACGATCTCTACGCCGAAGTGATTCCCGCCGACCGCCTGGGCGTCCCTTGCCGCGTGTACGCACCGGTGGGTTCGCATGAAGATCTGCTGCCGTACCTGGTGCGGCGCCTGCTGGAGAACGGCGCCAATTCCAGCTTCGTCAACCGCATCACCGACGAAAACGTCGCCATCGAAGATCTGATCCGCGACCCGGTGGAAACCGTGTCCGCGTTCGACTCCATTCCGCACCCGCGCATCCCGCTGCCGGTGCAACTTTTCCAGAACCAGGCGCCGAGCCTGAGCACCAACAGGAAGAATTCCATGGGCGCCAACCTCGCCAACGATCAGGACCTGCGCGCGCTCGCCGAGCAGGTCAACGCCGCCTTCGCACAGGCGGGCCCGCACGGCTGGCGCGCCGCGCCGCTGGTGCCGGGTGCGGTGCTGTCCACCCGCGCGTTGCCGGTGACCAACCCCGCCGACCGCCGCCAGACCATCGGCGAATGGCATGCGGCCGACAGCGCCATCGTCGAAAAAGCCCTGCAGAACGCGGTCGCCGCACAACCGGGTTGGGACCGCACGCCGGCCGCCGGCCGCGCGACGATCCTGGAACACGCTGCCAGCTTGTTGGAAGCGAGGATGCCCGAATACATCGCGTTGTGCGTGAAGGAAGCCGGCAAGACCATCCCCGACGGCGTGGCCGAGGTGCGCGAGGCGGTCGACTTCCTGCGTTACTACGCAGCGCAGGCGCGCGCGCAGTTCGGCGCCCCCGAACGCCTGCCCGGACCGACCGGCGAATCCAACGAACTGCAACTGCACGGACGCGGCGTGTTCGTCTGCATCAGTCCGTGGAATTTCCCGCTGGCCATCTTCCTGGGCCAGGTCGCCGCGGCGCTGGCCGCTGGCAACAGCGTGATCGCCAAGCCGGCCGAGCAGACCAATCTGATCGGCCACGCCGCGGTGAAGCTGCTGCACGAAGCCGGGGTGCCGGAAAACGTGGTCCAGTTCCTGCCCGGCGACGGCGCTGTGGTCGGCGCGGCGCTGACCCAGGATCCGCGCGTGGCGGGCGTCGCCTTCACCGGTTCCACCGACACCGCGCGCGCGATCAACCGCGCGATGGCCGCGCGCGACGCGGCTATCGGCGTGCTGATCGCCGAGACCGGCGGCCAGAACGCCTTCATCGCCGATTCCTCCGCATTGCCGGAACAACTGGTCAAGGACGCGATCGGTTCGGCTTTCACCTCCGCCGGCCAGCGTTGCTCGGCCGCGCGCGTGCTGTTCGTGCAGGAAGACATCGCCGACAAGGTGATCGGCATGCTGGCCGGGGCGATGGACGAATTGAAAGTAGGCGATCCCGGCTTGCTTTCCACCGATGTGGGCCCGGTGATCGACGCCGATGCCTTGAAGCTGCTGGAAGACCATGCCGCGCGCATGGACCGGGAAGCCAAGCCAATCAAGCGCGCGCATACGGATGCTTCCGTCGCTCACGGCACCTACTTCGCGCCCGGTGCCTGGGAGCTGCATTCGCTGGATCAGCTGCACAAGGAAGTCTTCGGCCCGGCGCTGCACGTGGTGCGCTGGAAGGGCGAGGAACTGGACAAGGTCATCGACTCCATCAACGCCACCGGTTACGGCCTGACCCTGGGCGTGCATTCGCGCATCGACGAAACCATCGACCGCATCGCGGCACGAGTGAAGGTGGGCAATGTCTACGTCAACCGCAATCAGATCGGCGCGGTGGTCGGCGTGCAGCCGTTCGGCGGTCAGGGTCTGTCGGGCACCGGTCCCAAGGCCGGCGGTCCGCACTATCTGCCCCGCTTCGCCACCGAGAAGACCGTCACCGTGAACACCACGGCGGCCGGCGGCAATGCCTCGCTGCTCACGCTGGGCGACTAGGGCCGCGAACCTCTGCTTGGCCGCATTGGGCGGCTTGCGGCTCAATGTCGGCGCAGCACTGACGGTTAGCCATAACCGCCGATACTATCGGCGGCAATGACCACCGACTTCTACAACCTGCTGCTGAGCGACTGCGGTCTTGCGGTCGTGTTGCTAGGCCTGTTCTGGTACCTGGAACGAATTTCGCGCGGTCTGCGCGGTATCGCCCTGTGGGGCGCTGCGCATTTGGTGTATTCGCTGGGCGCCGCCATGCTCGACGGCACCACCCAGGAACTGGAACGCTCTGGCGAATGGCATTCGGCGTACTGGACCGCGGGCATCGGCGGCCTGCTGGCCTGCGCGGGACTGGTGGGTCTGGCCTGGTCGATGATGCAGTTCGTCGGCCAACGTCCGTTGCGCGCCTACGAGTGGGCGCTGATGCCACTGTGCCTGGGTCTGTCGCTGGCGGGTTGGTGGTTCTGGGGCACGGTGGATGCGCAGGGCGTGGCCATGAGCACCACCGAAGTGCTGGTGCTGTCGCTGGTGATCGCGCAGCTGCGCCATCTCAACACCGCGCCCGACCGCGTGCCCGCGCGCATGATGATGCTGGGCTGCGCCGTATTGCTTGTGTTGTACGCACAGGACCTGCTGCATGCGTTCGCCAGTCAGTACGGCCCTAACGATGCCTGGGTCAACTTGGATCTCTCGATCTGGTTCCTGCTCAATTTCTGCATGCTCATGCTGACCAGTTTCCGCGCCAGCGAATCCCTACGGCTGAGCGCATTGTTCGACCCGCTGACCGGCGCCCTCAACCGGCGCGGCTTGAGCAGCGAATTGCGTACGCATGTGGATGCCGTCCCCATCGGCAAGGGTCTGGCCGTGATCGCGATGGACCTGGACCACTTCAAGATCATCAACGACGTGCATGGCCACGAAACCGGCGACGAAGTGCTGCAGGGCTTCTCCGATACCGTGCGCGCCTGCATCCGCAGCGACGATCTGTTCGCGCGGATCGGCGGCGAGGAATTCGTGGTGGTGCTGCCCGACAGCAGCGCCGAAAGCGCGCGGCACATGGCCGAACGCATCCGAATCGAAGTGGCGGCGCTGGAGTTCACCGCGCGCGATTCGCCGGTAAAAGTGAGGGTGACGGTCAGTGCGGGCGTGGGCGCTTCCCGCGAACCGCAGGTATTTCCGGCGCTGATGCGGATCGCCGACCAGGCCCTGTACGAGGCCAAGCGGCTGGGGCGCAATCAGGTGCAGATGCGCCTGCATACATGAGAGAGATCGCCGCATAAAAAAACCCCGCCGTAGCGGGGTTTTCTTGATGCGATGCCGTTGCGATCAGAAGCGGTACTGCGCGGAGACGCCGTACAGATCGGCGCCGCCGTCGTATTCGCCCACCAGGCGCGAACCGCTGGAAGACAGCAGATCCACTTCCGGCGTATCGACCAGGTCGATCTTGACGTAGCTGGCGCTCAGTTCGAAGTTTTCGGTCGCCTTCCAGGTCAGGCCCAGCGAATACCACATGCGGTCCTGATCGGGCATGCGCGGGGTGCGGTGCGGACGGCTGATCGGGGAGTCGTCGCGGGCCACGCCGGCACGGAAGGTGAACTTGTCGCTGAACGCGTACTCGCCGCCGACCGAATAGAACCAGCTGTCCTTCCAGTTGTAGTTTTCGGCCGAATCGGCCTGCAGCGGATTGTCGAATTCGATGCGGATTTCCTGCAGCGAATGCCAGTCGGTGCGCGCCACTTCGGCCATCAATGCCAGACGTTCGTTGGTCTGCCAGGTGCCGCTGAAAATGTCGATGCTCGGCGTGGTGAGCTTGGCGCCGCCGCCGTCGGTCGGCAGGAACACCGCGTTGCCGAGCAGCGCGCGCACATTGCCCGGAACGGTGAATTCGGCCGTGCCGCGCAGATCGTGGTCGATTTCCGAACGGTGCGAGTAACCGAGCGACAGGTTGTCGGTCGGGCGGAAGTTCAGGCCGACGATCCAGCCCAGGCCATTGTTGGTACCGTGGATTTTGGCCAGACCATCGTTCTTCTGCGGACCATACGGAGCAGTCGCCGGGCTGGGGGTGATGCAGGCGGCGATGTTGATGCGGCAGATGGCCGAACCGAAATCGACTGCGTTGGACAGGGTCACATCGGCGCGCTCATAGACCAAACCAGCGCCGACCGACAAATGGTCGCCCAGTGCAAGCGAAGCGGCCAAGGTCAGGTCGACCAGCTTCACGTCCGATTCCAGCGCGTGGTAACGACCGACCCAGTCGCTTTCGTAGTCGGTCTTCAGGCCGAACGGCGCGCTGATCATGGCGCCCAAGGTCAGGTCTTCGAAGCTGCCGCTGAGCGGCAGGATGAAGGACATCGCCGGCACGACGCTCACGCCTCCCGCATTACCGCCGTCACCGCCGGTGAGCGGACGCGCCAGCGGGCTGCCCGCAGCGGCAGTGCCGCCGCCGCTGAAGTTGAACGACAGGTCGACGGCGGTGAGATCGGCCTGCACCGTCTTCTCGGTGAAGGTGGACATGACGGCCGGGTTGTTGACCACGACCGAGGCGTCGCCCTTGGCCGAAGCCGAGCCGGCCGTGGCACGGCCCAGGGCCTTGACGCTGTTTTCTTTCAGCTGGAAAGCCGAGGCCTGAGCCTGGCCACAAGCGAGGGCGCCGGCGATGCCGAGGGCCAACGCCGAGATGCGGGTTACTTTGCTTACGAATTCCATGATTTCTCTGCTCCGGAAGGACGTGGGAAAAAGCTCACTGCGTCGTTCGAGGACAATGTTTAGCCCTGCTACCACGTGCCGGAATCCCCTCCCGACATACGACGCCGTATGCAGTATACATTCAGGGTATAACCAAAAGCTAACAATCCACGGCCCTGCTGGTTAGACTTGGGTTCATGGTTGTGATGCAAGTCACTGGCAGCGCTCAGTTTGAGGAACGGGTACATTCCTGCCATGTTCGTTTCCCTCCCCTCTCGAAAAAAACCTGCCCTGCGCTGGGCCACACCGGTTCTGTTCGCGGTGCTGTGGGTGGCTTTCCTGTGGGCGGCGACACGACCGGTCGCAGCCCACGACAGCTTGTTGCTCGATTGGGGCGCCTTGTCCGGCGGCCTGTCCTCGCCTCAGGACTGGATGGCCGCCATCCGCGACGGCAGCGCCCTGCGCCTGTTCACCGCTCTGTTCCTGCATGCGGACTGGGCGCACCTGCTGGGCAACCTGGTCTTTCTGTTGATTTTCGGTCTGCCCGCGGAACGCACCATGGGCCCATGGCGGTTCCTGATTCTTTTCCTGCTGGGTGGGGCTTTTTCCAATCTGGCCGCGGTGTTGGCGATCGGCGCCCCGGACCGCGTGATCATCGGCGCGAGCGGGGCGGTCTCGGCGATGATCGGCGCTTACCTGGCGCTGTTTCCGCGCGCTAAATTGGGCGTGGTGGTGCCGCTGGGGCTGTTTTTGGAATTCGTGAAGGCGCCCGCGTCGCTGTTGATTGGTATCTGGGCGCTGCTGCAGGTGATCTTCGCCTACATCGGTCCCGCCTTCGGTGCGGTGGCATGGTCGGCGCACATCGCCGGTTTCCTATTCGGCATCGTGTTCGCGCTGTTCGTGCGCGCGGCGATCGCGCGGCGTTTGCGCAAGCGGCAAGGGTACTGAACGGCCGTTGTGGCGCCGGTCCGCTTTTGCCCGCCAAAAGCCACCGACCGACAACCGACTCTTATAATCGATCCATGGCCAAGTCCCTCTATAAAATCACTTTCCTCAACCACGGCAAGATCTACCAACTGTATGGCCGGCATGTCGCGGCCAGCAGCCTGTGGGGTTTCACCGAGGTAGGGGAACTAGTGTTCGATGTGCACGACGGCATCGTGGTGGACCCGACCGAGGAGCGCCTGCGCGACGAGTTCGCTGGCACCAAAGTGCTGCATCTGCCGATGCAGAGCATCGTGCGTATCGAGGAAGTGGAACGTAAGGGCCAATCGGTGATCCGCGATGCGGAGAGCGGCGAACGGGTGGTGACGCCATTTCCCTTACCGGCGAAGCCCCGCTGAATGTTCCAACCACGCTGAATGTTCCAAGATCCCGCCGCGTGCTAAGCGGCCTCGACGGACCGTGAGAGCGGCGTCTCGCCGCGAGCTTTGCCTTGGCTTTCCATGGCCGGAGAAAAGCTCGCGGCGGGACGCCGCTCCCACGACTGCGGGTCAGGGCTTCATCGATGCGGTCGGAGCCGTGACCGGAATCTTCTTCTTCAGTTCCGCCAGCGCCGCATCGATCGGCTTGTCGCCGTCCAGCACGTCGCCGGCGCTGTAGCCTTCGGCGCCTTCGTCGTCGCCGCGCAGATGGCCGGGCAAGGTAGCTTCGCTGTAGTCGTAGGGAGCGGATGATTCCTTGGTCGCGGGCGCGTCCGGCTTGAGCACCACATCCGGCACGATGCCGCTGGCCTGGATCGATTTGCCGCTGGGCGTGTAGTAGCGCGCGGTGGTTAGTTTCACCGAGTCGCCGTTGTCCAGCGGCAGCACGGTCTGCACCGAGCCTTTGCCGAAAGTGCGGCTGCCGACCACGCGCGCCCGGTTGTTGTCGCGCAGCGCGCCGGCCAGCACTTCAGCGGCGCTCGCCGAACCCGCATCGACCAGCACGACCAGGGGAGCGCCCTGCAGACGATCGCCAGGCGTGGCGTCGAACTTGGAATCGCTGATCGCGATGCGTCCGCGTGTGCTGACGATGTTGCCTTTCTCCAGCAAATCGTCGGCCACCTGCACCGCAGAAATCAGCAGGCCGCCTGGATTACTACGTAAGTCCAGCACCAACCCCTTCAACTTTCCATTTGCCTGCAGCTTGTCCAGGTTGCTCTGGAAATCGGCGCCGGTGTCGGCCTGGAAGCTGTTGATGCGCACGTAGCCATAGCCCGGCTCCAGCACCCGGCTGTGCACGCTAGCGACGCGGATGGTTTCGCGGGTCAGGGTGACGTCGAAGGGTTTCGGCTTGCCTTCGCGCGCGATGGTCAGGGTGAGCTTCGAACCCGGCTCGCCGCGCAAGGGTTCCATACCGTCTTCGCCGCTGATCGGCTTGCCGTCGATGGCGATGATCACATCGCCAGACTTGATGCCGGCCTTGGCCGCAGGCGTATCGTCGATGGGCGCAATCACGCGCAAGGTGTTGTCGGGCTGCTGCAGCAGCTCCACGCCCACGCCGTCGTAGGCGCCGGTGGCTTGTTCGTCGAAGGCCTCTGCGTCTTCCTTATCGAAATAGGTGCTGTGCGGATCCAGGTCCAGCAGCAAACCGCGGATGGCCGAATGCATCAGCTTCTTGTCGTCCACCGGCTCGACGTAGGCGTCCTTGACCGCGTTGTACACCGCGACGTAGCGGCGGATCTCGTCCAGCGGCACTTTCGAAGGCGCGGTCTCGGCCGCATCGGGGTCGTCGCTGGAAGCGGCCAGCGGCGGCTCTTTTTCCGTCTCCTGGGCGAAGGCGGGCATGCAGCACAAGGCGAACAACAGGACCAGGGGAAAACGCATGCAATCGCTCCGGGGAGGCTTCTAAGGATCGACCCCGCACCGGCGTGCGAAGTTTCAACGGATTATGCGGGAAAGCCTGTTAACGATTTCCCCAGCGGGCGGTCGCCGCTTCTGCCTCCCCCTTTGAAAAAGGGGACTGAGGGGGATTTGCTCTTGCTTCTGCCCCAGGAAAAATCAAGAGCAAATCCCCGTAGCCCCTTCGCAAAGGGGGCAAAGCAAATCATCCGCGATTCAGCGGCGCTGCAGCCAGGAGGAAGGATCCACCGGTTGGCCGTTGCGGCGCAGTTCGAAATACAGCGCTGGCGTGCCCTGGCCGCCGGAAGTGCCGACCTTGGCCAGCGCGTCGCCGCGCTTGACCCGATCGCCGGCGTCGCGCAACAGGCTTTCGTTGTGCGCGTACAGGCTCATATAGCCGTTGCCGTGGTCGATGATCAGGATCAGTCCGTAGCCGGTCATCCATTCGGAAAACACGACGCTGCCGTCGGCCACCGCGGTAACCGTGCTGCCGGCCGGCGCACCGATCAGCACGCCGGAACTGGTGCGTCCGTCGGGCATGCGACCGCCGAAGCGCGCGAGCAGATTGCCCGACAACGGCCAGCCCAGGCCGCCGACTTTCAGCGCCGGCGCATTGGCCACGGCAGGGCGCGGCGTGCGCGTGGCCGTCGCCGCTTTATCGCCGGTACTGCGTGGCGAAGCGGCGGCGGCTTTCTTCTCCGCGGCCTCCTGCGCCGCCAATCGACGGACTTCGGCGCGACGCTCCCTCTCGGCGCGTGCGGCGGCCGCGCGTAGGTTGGCCAGCAGGGTTTCCAACGAACGCGCATCCTGGCCCAGCGCTTTCTCGCGCGCGCTTCGGTCTTTGTAGCGCTCGTCCAGATCGGCGGTCAGCGCGGCATTGTTCTTGCGGTCCTTCGCCAGTGCGGCGACCTTGGCGCGTTGCTGGTTGCGGGTGGCATCGAGCTGCGCGCGGCGCGCGGCGATCTCGCGTTCCACGTCGTTCAGCGCCTTGAGTTCAGTGGAGAGCGCTGCGATCTTCTGCGCACGGTCGCTTTGTATGTAGCGATGGTAGGCCAGCGCGCGATTCGCATCGGCCACCCGGTCCTGCGACAGCAACACCTTCAACGGCGCATCGCCACCCAGTTGGTAGGAAGCGCGCACCAGCGCGGTCAGTTGTTGGCGCTGTCGGTCCAGGCGTAGGCGCATCTCGTCGCGTTGCTGCTGCAATTGCGCGAGCGCAGCTTCTTCGCGCTTGAGCGCGGTTTCGGTGTCGTTGAGGGAGCGGCTGGATTTTCCGACCTGCTCGTCGGCCTCGCGCAGCTTGCGGGCCGCTTCTCCGCGTGCGTCCTCCAGTTTGCGGCGTTCTTGGGCGATGCTCTTCAGCTCGCCGCGCAGCTTCTGCAGTTTCTTCTCGGCTTCGCGCTGGCTCTGTGCGGGAGAAGGCGCAACGACCGTCAGGCCGATCGCCAACGCAAGACAGGCCAGGACGAAACGAGGCCTCATTCGGCGTTGTCGAACAGGCTGCGGCCGGTCATTTCCGCAGGCTGCGGCATGCCCAGCAAGTCGAGCAGGGTCGGCGCCACGTCGCGCAAGGCGCCGCCCGCGCGCAGCGTCGCCTTACGGTCGCCGACATACACCAGCGGCACCGGACCTACGGTATGCGCGGTATGCGGTTGTCCGGTGACCGGGTCGCGCATCATTTCCAGGTTGCCGTGATCGGCGGTGATGATCAGCGCGCCTTGTTGCGCACGCACCGCCGCGTCCACAGCGCCAATCGCAATGTCCACCGCCTGCGCGGCCAGAATTGCCGCCTGCAGATCGCCGCTATGGCCCACCATGTCCGGATTGGCGATGTTGCACACGATCACGTCGAAGCGTGCGGAACCGATGGCTTCGACGAGTTTGCCGGTGAGCTCGGGCAGGCTCATCGCCGGTTGCAGATCGTATGTGGCGACCTTCGGGCTGGGCACCAGGATGCGTTCCTCGCCAGCGAAAGGCTCTTCGCGTCCGCCACTGAAGAAAAAAGTGACGTGCGCGTATTTCTCGGTTTCGGCGATGCGTAGCTGGCTCAGGCCGGCGTCGGCCAGCAATTCACCCAGCGTATGGCTCAGATCGTCGGGCCCGAAGGCGACGGCCGCCGGCAGTTTGGCGTCGTATTCGGTCAGGCACACGAAGCGCGACAGCTTCGGCCGGCGTGCGCTGTTATCGGTTTCGCTGAAACCGTCGAAGGCCGGCGATACGAACGCCGAAGTGATCTGGCGCGCGCGGTCGGCGCGGAAGTTCATGAACACCACCGCGTCGCCGTCGCGCATCGGTTGCGCGCCGTCGATCACCGTGGGCAGCACGAACTCGTCGTTCTCGCCGCGCGCGTACGCGGACTGCAGCGCGGATAGCGCGTCGGCGGCATGCTGTTCGCTGTTCGCTTCCACGATGGCGTCCCAGGCCAGCCGCAAGCGGTCCCAACGCTTATCGCGATCCATCGCGTAATAGCGGCCACTGATCGTAGCGATATGGGCATTGCCCAGCTGGTCGCACACCGACTGCAATGCCTGCAAACTGGCTTCGGCAGAGCGCGGCGGCGTGTCGCGCCCGTCGAGGAACGCATGCACGGCCACGCGCGGCGCGCCTTGGCGCTTGGCCAGCTCGAGCATGGCGAAGATGTGGGTCTGATGGCTGTGCACGCCACCTGGCGACAACAGCCCGAACACATGCAGGGTGCGCCCGTCGGCCTTGGCGTCTTGGCAGGCGCCGACCAGTTCGGGATTCTCGAAGAAGCTGCCGTCCTCGATCGCCGCATCGATACGGGTCAGGTCCTGATAGACGATACGGCCCGCTCCCAAGTTCATGTGCCCCACCTCGGAATTGCCCATCTGCCCCTCCGGCAGGCCCACATGGCGGCCTTCGGTATGGATCAACGTGTGCGGCGCAGTGGCCAGCAGGCGTTGCCAGTTGGGCAGGGTGGCCTGCGCCAGCGCGTTATCGGCGGTTTCTTCGCGATGACCCCAGCCATCGAGGATCAGCAGGACGACGGGCTTGGGGCGTGCGGGGGATGCGGACACGGGGAACTCCAATAAGGGCGGCCGATGAGAGCGGCCGATGAGGGAGGGCCGTTGGGGGCAGCGATGACTTCAGGCAGGTGAGGATTGTAGCGAAGCGTGGTGCAATGGATGATTGTCCTCTGTCCTCACGCGCAAGCAACCAGACAGGGTTTAAACCTTCGTCCCGCCCGGCGCATCACAGCCATCACACCCAGACAGGAAAAAACCATGTCCCGAGTACGCACCGCACTGTTCCTGGCCGTGGCGCTGAGCGCCGGCCCCGCTTTCGCCGCCGAAGACGTCTCCAAGGTCAACGGCAGCATCACCGCCGAAGCCGGCCAGACTTATGGCGATCTGGAAACGGTCAACGGCAGCATCCGCATCAACGGCGGCGCGACCACCGATAAAGCCAGCACGGTCAACGGCAGCATCGCGGTGGACGACAAGGCCGTCACCGGCGGCCTGGAAACCGTCAACGGCGGCATCAAGCTGGAGCGCGACGTCACCGTCAATGGCGGCGTGGAAACGGTGAACGGTAGCATCTTCGTCGATCGCGGCGGCAAGGTGAAGGATGGCGTGGCCACCGTGAACGGCGCGATCGGCCTGGTCGCTACCCAGATCGGCGGCGGCATCGAAACCGTCCGCGGCGACATCACCGTCGGCGTCGATTCGCATGTGCGCGGCGGCTTGCGCGTGCAGAAGTCGCGGGGCATGTTCAACATCGAACCCAAACGCGACCCGCGCATCATCATCGGCCCGAATGCCGTGGTGGAAGGCACCCTGATCTTCGAGCGCCCGGTCAAGCTGTATGTGCACAAGAGCGCGAAGATCGGCGCGGTCACCGGCGCCACTGCGCAATCCTTCGACGGCCCGACCGCTCCCAGGGACTGACCAACCCGCGCACGACCGCGCCGGACCATACGCGCTAGAACATACACGATAGAATCTGGGGTTCCTGAAACGAGGAATCCCGGATGCGCTCCCCTCTTCTGTTGTCCCTCGCCCTGCTCGCCGCGTTGTCGGCCTGCAAGCGCGAGACGCCCGAAACCGCGGCACCTGAACCCGCTGCCCCGCCTGCGGCTCCTGCAGCAACCGAGCATGCGTTCTCTTCCGAGATCAGCCCGGCCGATTTCTCCGAGCTGGTGAAGACGCTGGCTTCCGATGAGTTCGAAGGCCGCGGCCCCGGCACGCCCGGCGAAGACAAGACAGTGGCGTACATCCAGGCGCAGATGGAACGCATCGGCCTGAAGGCGGGCAATGGCGACAGCTATTTCCAGACCGTGCCGATGATGGAAACCACCGCCGACGAAAACACGGCGATGACCATCGACGTCAAGGGCAAGGCGCACACGCTGAAGTTCGGCAGCGACATGGTGATCGGCACGCGCACCGGCCAGCCGGAAGTGAAGATCGACGCCAGCGATCTGGTGTTCGTAGGTTACGGCGTGGATGCGCCGGAACAGAAGTGGAACGATTACGCCGGCCTCGATGTCAAGGGCAAGACCGTGGTGATGCTGGTCAACGATCCGGGTTTCCACGCCAAGGACGAATCGCTGTTCGAAGGCAAGCGCATGACCTATTACGGGCGCTGGACCTACAAGTTCGAAGAAGCCGCACGCAAAGGCGCCGCCGCCGCGCTGATCATCCACGACACCGAAGGCGCGTCGTACGGCTGGGACGTGGTGAAGAATTCCTGGTCGGGCGCCCAGTACGATCTGCGCGCTGCCGACGATCCGACGCCGCGCGTGCCGCTGCAGGGCTGGATCACTGGCGACCAGGCCAAGACCCTGTTCGCCGACGCCGGCCTGGACCTGGACAAGCTGCGCGCCGACGCCAACAAGCGCGGCTTCAAAGCCGTGCCGCTGCCGGCGAAGATGAGCGTGGACCTGAAGAGCACCAGCGCCGAGAAGCAGTCGCGCAACGTGGTCGGCATCCTGCCCGGCAGCGAGAAGCCCGAGGAAGCGGTGGTGTACATGGCCCACTGGGATCACCTGGGCAAACACCCGGACGAGACCGGCGACAACATCTACAACGGCGCCGTGGACAACGCGACCGGCGTGGCTGGCATCCTGGAGATCGCCGAGCAGTTCGCCAAGGTCGGCAAGCCCAAGCGTTCGGTGGTGTTCCTGGCGGTGACGCTGGAGGAATCGGGCCTGCTGGGTTCCAAATACTACGTGGCGCACCCGGTGGTGCCGCTGGACAAGACCGTTGCCGTCATCAATCTCGATGCGATGGGCGTTGCCGGCAAGACTCGCGATATGACCGTGGTCGGCATGGGCAGTTCGGAACTTGAAGACATCCTCAAACCCATCGCCGAGAAACAAGGCCGCACCTTGCATTCGGAATCGCGTCCGGAAGCCGGCAG
>Ga0307513_10001909_pt1 | contig 29622 bp, 42 predicted proteins | sample 15_EM_MG_FD_202174 | JGI IMG/M metagenome (GOLD analysis project Ga0307513, IMG submission 202174) | Populus trichocarpa ectomycorrhiza microbial communities from riparian zone in the Pacific Northwest, United States - 15_EM | ecosystem: Host-associated > Plants > Roots > Unclassified | place... | reverse complement strand
TTTTCTTGGATGCGGTCTGATTTCGCGGTTGATCAGAAACGAGGGGCGTTGGCTGATCGTGCGGGTGTAGTGTGTGTCGCTTTCTGTCCGAGCCACATCAAAGGCTCGTATGGGCGCCAGCGAGGTTTGTCATCGCCAGCTTCTTCTGCGTATCCTGGAGGTCTCACGGGGAGAACATTACCTTCGTAAGGGTTGCAGATTGTCGTTTAGTTGTGTCGATATGTTGTAAGATACGTATAAGAGCTGACGCAGACACGGCCAGGCGCCTGGTCAGCTATGAATTTGAAATTGACCGGGTTCCTGATCCCAGAAGTGGTGCGATGTCCCGAAAAAGGAAGAGTTACCATTTTGGGGCAAAACATCACCTGCCTCATATACGCCAAGGACGGTTCCACCTGGCTCTTATGGTGGTGCCATGTCTGTTACAACGACCGTCGACCCCTCATCCTCAATGATGGCGGCCGAGTCCAGGGCCGTACGCTTCGAAAGCCAATGCGTGCTCATTCCAGAGCCGCAAGCTCAGTCCCTGATTCACAAGTTGGGCAAAACCTTCGTCTTGCCCTTGTGGAAGCGGTCGCCGGAACTCGAGGTCGATTCCCGTGGGCGCGTTATCGAGGAGCGATTAGGTGTGAAGGGTGGTGTCCATTCGCCTAAGTAAGTTCCGGAAGCTGTTGTCTCATCCGTTGCGTGACGCAGAAAAGATGAATCATTGTTTTTTCTTTTTCTTGCGGTTCACACTAGGTTCTCGAGAAAGTCCCCTTCGCCTGCCAGGGACGATTCTCTATTGGTTCCTTGTCTAGTAAATCACGACGGTCCTTCATCTCCCATCTCATCCTCACCGATTTCTGGATTTAATCGTCCACCGATACCCACTCGCCGAGCTTCTCTTCCGACCCCTGCTCGGGTTGATGTTGTTACGATACCTTTACGACCTTGCTGCGTTGATTGCGAAACCGTTTGGGAGGAGTCTCAGAAGGAGGGAGAGCAATGGAAGGAGAAGTTTACGAGGGGTGCCAGGAGACGAAGGAACTCGAGCACCGATAAACGACCGGCCATCCTCCATCGCCATAGTTCTCTCGACTCTGCACATTCCTTCGTTCATGCCCCGACCCTGACGATCAGGGTGGATGAGGTGGATCAGCGGAGGAGCTCTGGAGACAGTCGTCCCGTCCTCGTTGACCCCACGAGTCCGATTGATCCACCAGACACGGAACGGAGACACGCCTCCGACTCTTCCGTCCCATCTTGCCTAACCACTATAGGACGTGTCAGAACACCTATCCCCGAAGACGACGAAGACCAGCTGTTCCCTCTCCCTCTCAACAAGCGTTCCCCCAGCAGTTCTCCCATCCCCAGTCCCAGCGGATCTTCGTCGTCTCTTCATGTCACCGGCCAGAAGCCCTCTCCCTCCAGTTCAAGGGAGTCGATTCCCCAACGCTCGCGGATTCCCACCCCCACTAAATCCAGCCGTCCAATGTTACCCCCTCCGCCTTCGCCAATTAAAAAATCCTTCAGCGCCCCCCTGCCCTCCAAGAGTCTTTCCCGGTCTGTGGGAAACGGTCTGCCCTCGAATAGGCCCTACTTGGACTCGGAGTCTATCCTCGGACCTTCGATTACTCGCGATACAAGGATTTCGCCGAAAAAGTCCAAGCTTTGGTCGACGGGCGTTTCGATTACAAAGGCTGCTGGCGCCGGGTTACTGAAGGGTGTCAGCAGCATAAATGTTGGCCCAGGCACCCCGCTGGGATAATTCTTACCCTGCGTTTTGCTCCCGTTCAGAGATGACCACGTCATGATGTTGTTTGACCCCCCTTCCCTTGTTTCCCTAATGCACACGCCTTTCGACGTTCTCGCTGCACATATTGTCGTCTTTTATGTTCTGTCTTGATTAATCGGTGTAGAATACAGCTGAGGGTAATCTCATGTATATTAGTTCTGATCCTTTTTGCGTGTCGGAATGCCCGAGACTCTCGTACTTAGCGCCGGCTATTGCAATCATCGTTCACTGCAGCCGTTCCCATCCCGGAATCGTTGTCCGCGGCAGTCGACGCCTAGGATCATGACGAGAAAGATATGCGAGACTGAATAACCGGAAACGAAAGAGCCGTCAAGGCGAGCGCTGACCGTGAACTTTACGGCTTGTCCTATTGACAACGGAGGAACCCGAAAGAGAGCACGGTCACGTTAAACAAGGCAGGTTGCGTCTCTTTCCGGTCCTCCTAACCATTTCTCCCCCCCTCCCTCCCTCTCTCGACGCCCGACCTCCAGTTCCTCGTTGGCGGTGGTTTCGTGTACACGGCCGGTTCGCGAACGGCTCCGTCCCAAGTAGGTCGCCGGTGGCTTTTCCCCCCAATTAGTCGCGGGATGTCAAATTAACTTGCGCCATAGAACCCATCGTCTTGCGTTGATATCTCCGCTCTGTCCTCTTTTCTTGTTTCCTCCGGTGGTTCCTCCTTCTCCCCCCGTACTACCCTCCAGCTCCCTGGGCTCCGAGAGCCTCTAGCTTCCTTCCTGTTCTACGAATCACGGTAACGACCCTCGCCATGGGTGCCTGTATGTCATCATCAAACCCGGGGATAGAGGTGTCGGAGGAGGACAAGCGGAGGCATCGCGAAGCTGAGAAGACCTTGAAGGATGTGAGTCGCTCTCTTGTGTGTGTCATTCGCTGACTAACTCTGTGTCGTCCTCGTGGCAGGCGAAATCGAGGATGGCCTCGCAAGTGAAGGTAGGAAGCTCCGTCTCACCAGACCCCTGTCTCTCCTCATCTCGCTCTATTAGGTGTTACTTCTGGGGTCCGGAGACTCTGGAAAGTCTACAATCCTCAAGGTACTCCATGACTTACTCCACGAATAGCTGCGGACCGCGTCTGAATTGACCGATTTGACTTAGCAAATGCGACTTATTCACAAAGTCCCATTCTCGACGCAGGAAATTGAGAACTACCGACAGCTGGTTTTCAGTAACCTGACGTATGGACTGCGATACGTTCTCGAGGCCATGGAAGAAATGGAGCTCGAAGTGGCTGACGATAACGCAAAGTATCTTGAGGTTATGGCTGAAGTCTCGGACCTCTCGGACGGCGAGCCGTTCCCCGTCCATTATCTCGAGCCTCTCAGGGCTCTTTGGGCGGACGTTAACGTCCAGAAAGCCTGTTCCAGGGGCAACGAAGCGGCTCTGCCAGAAAAGTGAGTACCTGTCCATCACTTCTCCGTCTCCGGATTGATCTCGGCTTTCGCTTGTCTCAATTGCCCTGATCGCTCACCTGTCCCTTGCAGCCTGTACTATTACTTCTCTGATCTGGAAAGGTTCTTTGATCCCCACTACATTCCCAACGAGCAAGACATCGTTCATTGCAGGGCTCGGACAATTGGCATTACGGAAACGCGATTCAACCTACGGGATCATGAAATGCTGATGGTTGACGTTGGTGGTCAAAAGAGCGAGCGGCGGAAGTGGATACATTGTTTCCAAGACGTGACGAGTATCCTGTTCCTGGTCAGTCTGAGTGGATACGATCAGTGCCTTGTGGAGGACCGAGATGCGGTACGGATCTTGTCACTCCCGCGACCCTGTCAGGTTCGCGCACTTACTCCGCCTCTCTTCACAGAATCAAATGCAAGACGCGATGACCATCTGGGACTCGATATGCCACTCACAATGGTTCAAGTCGACATCGATCGTGAGTGAACCCTCCTCCATCCCTGCCGGGCGATGCTCACTCGGGTGACCACGGGTAGATTCTGTTCTTGAATAAGAACGATTTGTTCGAGAAGAAGGTCCAACACTCACCAATCAAAAACTTCTTCCCAGTGAGTCTTGTGCAGCTGCTTTCCTACATGTAAGGATCAACTGATGGTCGTTGTGCAGGATTACGAAGGTGAGCCGGGTGACCCCCGGGCTGGTCGTGATTACTTTAAGCGCCGGTTTGCTCGGTTGGCCCAGAAAGCCAACGCGAAGGAACGGGAGATCTACATACAGTTTGTGGCTTTTCCCTTGAGCCGCTTCAATCCTAACATGTTTCAGCATCACCACCGCTACCGACACTGCAATGCTGAGAGTTGTCATGGCTGCCGTCGAAGGTGAGCCGTTGTCATCCGTTCTACGTTCTGTATACTGACTGCGGTTTTGTAGAGTGAGTCCCGTTTTACTTTCCCCTCGTTTCGATTTTCAACAGTCCCCTTCCTCTCCTCGACCTCGCCTACCACGGCGTTTCCAGCATCTTGCTGCGCCACAATCTGGAGAGCGTCAACTTGATTTGATCTTATGAGCTATGTTCCCGCTATATGCATCTTCAAAATGCCTTTCTTCTCTTCGCCCATTTACCCAGGCCGATTCCTTGCTTTCATCTACTCTATCTCATCGCGCGGGCGGTCTATACGTTTTGTCCGAATTATTATGATCTGTTTTATCTTGCCTGTTACTCACGCCCGGCTAAACTGTTTTTTTTCTTGACTTCGTTAACCCCTGTAGTACTATTGTCAGCAAGAACGTAGGTGACCCCTCAGTTTCATTCTCTCGAGTGCTGATCACATGTTTTATTTGTCTATCTACACAGATCCGAGAAGTTATGTTGTAACACCTACGAATCGGGTCCACTGCATCCTCTTGAAGAAGACCACCAGACGCCCCTCGACTACCCCACCTGTCCAAAAATCCAAGCCTCGTTGTACACACTCATTGTACAAACCCGTCAACTCGCCCACACGCACACCTACTGCCTCCCCCCCCCTAGTCCAAGCATTCGTTGATCAATCCATTCGGGTCAGGGACCATCAATTACCCACCAGTCGGCCGCGATGCCCGTAGCCGCCCGTAGCCGCTCTCCCCTCCCCGCCATTTCTTGGGGGCACCCGGACGCACACCCTGTACGAAAACTTCGTCATTCTGGGCCCTGCCGACCATGTTCTATATCATCACGCTCGTACCTGTTCCGATCCCATGTGCTCCCGTCCCCTGGTCTTCTCGCATAGTGACCTACATCATCCGACCATGCTTTCCAGGGAATCGACCACAACTCCTTCCTGAAACGTCCCGACGTCTGGAACTGTGCCCGTTGTGGTCAGTATGTACTGAATACTCGCCAACTTTCTCGCTATCAGTCGCGTCCCTCGCTCGTTCCCACCCGCTGTGTTTTCATCCCTGTCGTTTCCTCTTCTGTTGAAAATAATTTACCCTAGATACAATGTTAGTCGTCTTCAGTGACTGCTCGTTCGTCTACTCGTCGATAACTTTCTCTCACCTCCCGTCGTTCTCTCTTGTTTTCTCTTTTTACTGCGCATCAACCTCCCCCCCTTGTATAAGGGTGATGTGGATACAGATCTCAATTCCTACAAAGACTTTGCAGAAGTATGACCGATTTCCTCATACCGGATATAAGTCGATTTCGTTCGAAAGCGCTTGGGACTTGCAGCCAAGAAAGGAAGGTGGGGGTGATGACTGCGTGATAGTGTGAAGGGAGACGAGGGCGGTGTGGGTCCGGATAGGATGGAAGCCAAGAGTTCTCAAGAGACGAAGCCAAGGGCAGACGGTAGAACCGCATAATACGCAAGTGGGAGAGCAAAGGAGGTGGTTTGGGGAAGAGAAGGAAAATATAAATTGCCACCACCGATGGATTATATAGACAGCAGGGGTGATTGATGTCGAAAATACGGAAGGTGACGTTTTTAGGTTTTGGCGACAAGACCGCGGTCTAGTTTCTATCGGGAAAATCCAGAAAGAAGCTAGGGATCTGTTGTCGTTGTTGTTGTTTTCCGTTTTGTTCGGCCGGTTCCGGGGATGCGGAAGAGGCCTACTGGGTTAGGCGATATCCCGAGGATACTAAGGTGGGAGTTGATTTGAACGGTCGGTGGCAGGGTTTTTCGGGAATTCCTTCGGGATGGCCGCGGAAAGGGAGAGAAAACCTTTGCGGCTGTGGCGTATTTACGATCCGAATCTACCACTCATTGCTACTGAATTCTTCCACCCCCATCGCATGTGCGTCCCCGCGGCCTTACCCCTTTAGATCTCTTGTGGTGGCTGATTACATTGCGCTGCGTTCAATGTATATGTTGAGGGGCTAGTGCTGGAATGAGGGGTACCATCCTCGGTGCGGTTGGAGGTTATCGCGCGCCACATCCGAGGAACTCGGATTGCTCAATACGTATCTGATAGGACAGCACAAGCAACAACTTCCTCATCGACATTTGATGCATGATAGGTTCGACGGGTGACACTGACAGGGATGGGATCGTGGACGGAAATTGAAATACTGGACCGTGGCCACTGCGTAGCTTAGGTTACAAAAAAGGCGTATTCCCGGCATGCCGGTTACTCACGATCAAATCTCGACCTCTAACGAAAAAGGCCAGACCATCGAGCACTCGCCTTTGCCCTTTTCTGTCTAGCACGGATCGAGATTGTGGGACGTGCCATAAGAGCCTTGACTTGATGGTATGCAGACTGAGCGTTCGTGCAAACGGCCGGATGCTTGGCGAGCTTGTCGTCGAAGGATCTGGTCGGTTCCACATGCGCAAGTATACCAAAGCTGTGGCCATGCCTCTTTCGTCGGCTTTGGCGAAAACGCGGCGAGATCCGTTGGAAAGCCTATCAGACCCTGACCGTGAATTCGAAAGGCTGCGTGGTTCGCACACATCGGCCTGTAGAATGACAGATGTCGACGAGCTCCCACCATCCGCAATTGAACGTGTCGCAAGTGGGGCTGATATTATACTTACATTAGTTGCCAACGAGCGAGAGATTCCAATAAATGAGTGGGCCCACCGGATCGCTTTGATCTGGGATGATGATGATAATGATGCAATGTCTGATCTTCCCTCCGCCAAAACATGCAAGCGCATGGAACCACGGATCGTACCATAGATATTCATCTTTCTCTACAGAACCTACAACGATGCGAGCATTTCGCTTGGGGCTCGCCGGCATCGAGCACGCTCGGCCGGCCGCTCTTGGGTAGATGCTTCAGGCCTGGGCTCGTATGGGGGAAGATTTCTGGGAAGTACGTCATTGCGTAAAGTATCGCCATGGACCGTGAGTGTGATCGCCCGCAGCCTGGCTTGCCGGTGGGTGAGCGGATTCCAAGTTCCCTGGCTCCGTCCCGAGAATGAATGGAGCGATCTGGGTCGTGGGAGAGGTCGGCCGGACGATGACACTTTGGGTATTCCAAATTTACCCTTGCGCTTAGGATCTGATTTGGATGAGGCAAGAGGGCAACGAACAAAGTTGAACTTACTTTAGGATCTTGTGAGATACAATGCAGAAGCAGGGGGCAGTGCAGTAGCACCACCCGACAATCGTGCCCCGGATGCGGGTGGGCCTGATCTAGTGAGGGTGAAGATTCATCGTTCCTCGAACATACTGGCACCGTTACCGGTGCGCGGTCCACAGGGTCTTTCTGATTCTATACGCGGATGTTTTCCCTTCAATGCGGTTCCATATAGAACCCTTCCAGCGCAGAAACAAAAAGAGGGGAGACTCGGGACGCACTCACGTTCGTCGCGGGTGCCGACATCTTAGCAACAAGGACGAAATTTCCCAGTGACATGACCCTTGATCCGGAGGAACGGAGAGACAGATACCGGCGGGGTTACTTGTGCCACCACCGGAGTTCGGCGATCGGATACTCTAGAATCCGGCTGGTGCTCGTTTCGTGTAAATAGCTGATTTAGTGAGTAGACACGGGTGGAACTGAGGCAATTCAAGTGGCTTGAACTTTAATGGACTCCTCCCGCAGGGGGTTCTCTCTCGGAGTCACTCAATATTCCGTTCACGGAAATTTGATCTTTTGGTATGCGTGTGGGACCTGGTCAAAAAAACGCGGCTGTCGGGGGCAGAGTGGAACAGCTGTCACATAGGAGCGGGATGGTATACAAAATGAGCGGTGGGTTTCTGCTGAAGAGTTTACCAGATGACAAGGTGACGACACGAGAACATTTTTGCAGGACAGCAACGAGTCGCTAATACGTCCGTTACGGCACGGTTGGTTCGGGGTGTTTTGGGCCCAACGGTTAGCGGTTCCGAAGGTTTCAAGGCTAGTGGAACTTGTGCCTATGACCCATCGCAGCGATTCTCCTGACTTCGTCCTCAGAGAGACCGAGACCATACGGGGGTGGAGCGAGGAGCATTGCGTATTCACCAAGCAGGTTGGTACGGAAGGGGAGAATATCATCGGTCTGTAAATCGAAAGGTTCAGGCTGACCGTGTAAACACTCAGGCTTGGATGGCATACACAGACGGCGACAGGGTGGTTTCTCTCCAAATAGTACCGGATATGGTGCGCCTCTAAGTCCGATACGGACTTGGTCCTTGTTCGCATAGATTATAGAAACTGTCTAGCAAGGATGGTTGGTGTGACTCACAGGAGGTTTGAGGTAAGGCAGACTTCGATTGGTATCTTCTCTTTAACGACAAATTCCTGGGCTTTGTCGTCCAAGAAGGTCGCGTGACCCAAGCGGTTTGGTTTGAAGCTGAGGAGCTTGAGGGTATCTTCAGGTGTATTTTTGGCCGTCTAGCTTGTGCTCAGAGTGGAGAAATCCCTGGGGAGTAAGGTGGAAAAGTACTTCTGCAATGTGGAGTGTAACACCCAACCCCGCAGCTCTGACGACTGCAAAATGACCCGTGAACAGTTCCATATCGCCTGCCTGGACTGCCGTAAGCACCGGTTACAGTCACTGAACCAAGGGTCACTCACGAGGGGTTCGCCACACAGATCAACACCGACGACTCTCCTCCCTCTTTTCTTGAGAGTGAACGCGACTTTGACACACTCATCGGCCGCTTCTTTTGCCATTCGGCGGTCGAGACTGACAATAAGCGCGGCCTGGTCTGGACGGTACTTCTCCACCTCGTAGAGAACGGTCTCCACATATTCCATCCTCGTCATTGAGGTAGTCTCCCTCGGTGTAGAACGAAGCTCCAGATATGTGGCCTGGGGGTATTCTTCCCCGTCCTTCACCTCGAGGAACTCCGCGAGTACCGCCTCCGTGGCTCGCGCAAGGGCCTCTTTGGTGGAAGTGAGGGCATAGATGGAGGGAAAGAGCGGGAAGAAATCGTGAACATCCTGAAGCACGACGCCGTTCTGTAGTTTTTCGATCCCGGCTTGGATGACTAGAAGGGCTGGACCTGGGCCTGAGTCCCCGTCGGATGGCGTGTAATCATTGGCGAGTTCCTGGAGAACTGGCAAGGGTATCGAACCGTTGAGGTGCGCGTGGAGCTCGGCCTTTGGCAGGGCTTTGAGGAAGTCCACCTGGGACGGTGCCAGGGCTGCGATGGCATCCGACGCAGGTTTCGACAATGACATGGTTCTGCTGGAAGTCTGGTATCTGTTGGGTCCCCAGCTCTGGTAGGAGAGTTTTTATGTCTCCCTGTTGGTGACGATGTGTCCTGATCGGACCCCCGTCGGACCTTGGTGACTGTCTGAGCGCTTGACAAATCCACCCGACATTCGTCTCGCGCTCTTCTCTTCAGGTTCTATGGTGTATATCCCCATACACAGTTTATCTGTCGTATGGAAAACGCCTTAATGCAGGAAGAGTATCGCGTTCTTGATTGTAGTTATTCTCCGTTGTTTAGCGACGAGTTCTTTGTACGCCTGCCATTTCTGCGGTATCTTTGCGAGCTGTGTTTGGAGGTTCTGGAAGAGTGGTTGGTACTCTTCGGGGATATTGAACGAAACCCGGTGATGTATATAAACCTCGCCCGAAGTGGCCCCGTACAACATCTCTATCTTAAGAAAAGACCGTCGATCATTTCAGCCGCCCGTTCTCTTTCAAACTCGTCATTGCATATGATCGGACCCGCCATCCCTCATCCATCCGGGCGACCGACTACGCCCGAGGCTGGACCTTCAGTAGGACCATACATCCCAACGGGTTACGCCGTCAAGAAGCCTGTGGAAGAAGAGGAAGAGGAGGAAGAGGATGACTACGTGCCCGAGCTTCCGCCAGATCTCGCCGCTCAACGGACGACCCAGAAGGCGAGAACTCTGGGACCTTCGTTGCCGTCGGCCGCACAGTACAGTTACGACGATAGCGATGATGACGATGTCGGACCTATGCCTTTGCCTGCCCATTTGAGTTCTCAGCACCAGGGGAAGAGCGCAGTCGAGGAGTTTTTGGAGAGGGAGAAACGACGGAAGCAGGCTATGGAGGTACGTGATATCAATTCTCTCTGCGAATTCCCTGACTCATTCTTTCCTAGGACGCGGCGAAACCAAAGCCCCTCAAACGTGACGAGTGGATGTTGGTGCCCCCCTCGAAGTCAGACTTGCTCGGGTGTACGTCAAAGTGGTGTCACGTCTTCGTAGTCAAGGAGGGCTCACACCGGTGTAAATTGAAACAGCTATCGATCCAACACGCTTGAATAAGGGACGAAAGTTTGCTCCTACCAAAAATCCCAACGCTGGCTCAACAGATTCGTCACTATGGACCGAGACTCCGGCAGAACGACAACAAAGGTTGGCCGACGAACTGTCTGGAAAGAAACGGCGGAAAGAGAACTCTGAGGTTCCTGATGATGGCGGTCGAGATGCCCTGGAAGCTCGGAAACGACAAAAGACCGAAGGCGAGATTCAAAGGGCTGTGGTTGAACATAACGTTCGTGATACGTTGTTTCTCCATCTTTTTCTCTCACTCGCGTTGATTGTAGAGGAAACATCGGCCTGAGTCCCTGTTGCACATGCACGCGAAGAACGAGGAGACCTCGCAACCAAAGTCGAAGAAGGACGAACCTCTATGGGACCATTCGAGAGATATGGCCCTATCTGGCCGTCTGTTAGATGACAAATCGAGGAGTAAAATCATTGCGGAATCTGCTGGGTTGTCCGACCGGTTTGGATCAAGTAAATTTTCCTGAATGTTTAGGCCTGTCGAGCCATTTGCGTACGCCATGATACAAACCGCATTTCACCACTAGAGGCGTTCTGTACTTTTCTTTTTCTGTACGAGTAATCGGACGGTGTGATCTTGGTCGACGGACGCTTTTGCCTCATCGCCACCACCTCTCCATGTAGTTTTGGACAGGGATTATGGGGACGGCCGACACCATACAGCTGGAAAGTCTTCTCTCTGAACTCTTGGAAACAATCGTCGGGCATCTTTATGTCTCTGGGATTCTCAGGGTGGGGCAACAAGCACAGCGCCCGCACTGGACACCTGCCTTGACCGATTCGGTCTGATCACTTAAAATCACCTCTCACACCCGCCACGATGGCGACACCTCCAACAACCAGCGATATGGGTCGCTCAAGGGGACCCGTCTCCCCAGAATCGAGTATGGCACCCTACTAGTGCACGTAGAATGGTTCTGATCTATGCGCCGTTCGCACTGCAGGGACAAACTCCACTGATGATCAAGGCAAAGATAAAATCAATCGCTTGCCCGGTGGTACACCTCCGGAGACATTTGCCACACGCAAGTCGACCCGCCACTTTCCATATGATATCATGGAGATGATCATCGCCTACCTCACCCGCGATCTCGATGTTCTCAAGGCGTGCTCACTGACTTGCCGCTCCTGGTACATCGCCGCGGTTCCACACCTTCACCACACCCTTACACTCCGCAGTGGCGAATGTGGTGAAAATCGTAGGGGGCTGGAGCCGCTATCCCTGTTACACGGGTTCGGTCTGGCACCACTCGTAAAAGAGATCCGAGTGAGAGGAGAGCTGCCCGGGTGGGGCGCTTGGTTCGTACCTCGAGCGTTCAGCCCCCATGACTTGCACCACTTTTCCGCTTTTGCAAATGTCCACACTCTGAAACTTGAATCATCGGAGATCCACCGTTTTATACCGGGCGTTGAACGCTATTTCGGGCACCTCTCATCGACCCTACGATCCATCAGGTTGTTGAGCCCGTGCTGCGCTCCTCGACAGATATCACATTTCCTCTCTCTATTTTCAAACCTGGACGATGTCAGTATCGGTTTCCCCAGGCGACCACTCGGCACAGCAATCCCCGATATAGACCTTGTTCCGTTCTCCGCACCGAGACTGCAAGGACGGCTGGAGCTTTATGAATTTAATTGGGTCGAGCCTTGGACAGACCTGATCACTTCATGCGGTGGCCTGCGGTTCCGTTGTATGGACTTGTACCGGGTTAAGGGCTGTGCCCCAGTTCTGTTGAGAGTATGCGCCGGGACTCTGGAGATGCTGCGATGCTCGCTTCGTAAGTAGCTCAGTATGGGTTTACATACGAATTCGGGCTGATGGTGGATAGTTGACATTCATTCGTCATTACGCCCTAAAATCGATATATCACAGCTCAAGGTCCTTAGGTCTCTGCAAATCAGGGATTGGGCAGCGAAGGTTTATACAGAAGGCCGTCACACCGTGGCCATGGAGGTATTCTCGGCTATTGCATCCCCTGTTTTCTCTGAGCTCGTTATTGTCCTTAGGGTCCACGAGATACTTGATTTACCCTCGGATATCACGTTTTTCGAGACACTACGCACAATGAAGGGAATCAGACCCTTCAAATTGGTGTTTTTGCTCAACATCCCGTCTCCACCATATGATCAGCGGGGACGATGGAGGTTAGTGGAAACTTTAGACAGGGTCAGGTCGAAAGGTTTACTCGATTTTCTCGACTCCCCGCCCATCGTCCGTTGAGTATGTAGTTCTGTTATCTTACCCTCAAGAGAAGGATGTAAAGAGAGATCCGCATTCGTGCGCAAATTCCTTGCCCATCACATTTAGAACAATATGCGTATCCGAAGCGGCCGGATGCGGGCGCTCCCCTCAGGACACCATGACCCAGAGTCCTCCCAGCGAATTCTCGGCTTCCACCTGGTCCGAAACTTCTGCGTTATAGGGGTCGATGCGCCTCCTAGGCCCTAGCGCTGGAAGTTCCTCCGGCTGTTGAGCGACGGTCGCCGAGTGATACAGAAACCGATATCTATGACAGCTTGTTGGTCAAATCCCTCATCGTCAGAGAGGCGGGATTTCCGTCTTGAGCACACGGTTGGCCTTGTTCTTTGGAACGGGAGCTATGAGTTCACGGTGGTGTGAGGAGATGATTCAAGTGATTCGTGTTGCCAGTTTGGGGATACTCACCGTTTGTGTTCTCAGTGATGTAGAATTTGCGAAGGATCATGATCGCTTCGTCTCTTAAATACCCACCGTGAGCTTTGTATCCCGGATGTTTGGGGTGAACGATCCTTGAATGCCAAGTCCATTAGAGGAGTGGGGAGCCAAAATCAAGAGAGAGGGGGACAAGTACGTTTGGTTCACACCTAGAACGCTCCCGCACCCTCCAAACTTCCCGTTCTCGCACCCGTAATAGACTTCGCGGATTCCGAGTTGCCTGAGGGCGGAGGCACACATGATGCATGGTTCGACTGTTACGTAGAGGGTTGTGTCTTTGAGGAGATACGGGTACCCGGATACGGTGTCGTCTTGTGAGGTGAGAGATGGGTCGGAGAGAATGTCGTCGATCGCTTCTAGCTCTGCGTGTCTCGTTGCCTGGTTTTGAGGTACGAGTGTTTAGGATTCAGGTGGCGGGTGGTGGGTTGGAAGGGGGGGTGGGGGTGGACGTACGTTTCGTAACTCGTTCGTTCTGTTACGTGCTTTTGCGATGATTTTGTCGTCTCGAACGAATACGCAGCCGACCGGGACTTCTTTGGCTCCCATCGCCTCTTCTGCCTGAGCTCAAGTTCTTAGATCGTAAACAGATCCGACGATAGAACGAGTTCGTACCATACACATCGCCTCGCGCATCCAGCGAAGGTGGACGTTGTCCCCTCCAACAGACGGTGCGATTTCGCTCATACCGTAGCTCGTCTTGTCGTTCTTAGACCGTCAGAAGCCTTGACCGAGAATGCAAATGGGAAAGGACCCATTTGATCGAGATCTAGTCCCGCCCTTCCGACGTGATTATTGCAATTGTCTTCGAGTCGGCTCACGCCAACCTGACCGGATGACCGTTGGACTCCCTGATTAAACCCTAACTGTTCCCAATCACATATACATGTGTCAGGAAGTACAATGATCGATTCCGATTGATATAACCAAGAGGGGTTGATGATACAGTTACGGCGAATGCTAAATACGTGGAATCATGAGCGGTGATGTTTGAAACCCGCACCCTCTCCATGCTCCACGCGAAGCTAAGATCAATGGGGAGGGATTCGAAAAAAGTGGTTTCACACTCGGCAGACGAGATCTGCGTCCCACTCGTCTGATCCAACACCTTCGTAAATGAGGAAGAGTGATTTCGGATCGTACTTCTGCTTGATGGCCCGGAGCTTGTCGTAGTGAGTGCCGAAGAAGGATTTCTTCCAGTCGAATTCGTATCTCGAAGCCTGGGGGAGGAAGGAAGTGAGGTTGAAGTGAGTGGGGATGGGAGGCGTGCGGGTCTCTCACTTCGTTCAAATATGCGCCGGATTCGGAGGCTATACCTTCCAGGATCTTCATATCGTGGATGAGAAGCTGGCGAGCAGCCTGGATCTCGGTCAAGATGGCACCATCTTGCCACGTCGTGGAGAGAGTCGCGTAGACCAGGCTTTTTCGCCAGACAGGGTTAAGACCTGTGGACTCGGGATCTACACGGGATACTTGTCCGCCAGTAACGAGGCTTTGGGGGAACTTCTCAGGATCTACTATCGTTTCCGAGATTGTGGAAAAAACAAACTCACGAGTACCCGAACCTAGATATCTTGAGCAGTTCACCGGCCAGCTCCTCAGGTTGATCGGTCTCGATGACATCTTTGGGCAGCAACCAGGAAGAAAACTCGATCGGGATCCCGACCTGCTCGTTGGTGGAAAGTAGGTCATAGACCTGCCAGAAATCCTGGTACAGAACAGTGTAATTCTCAACCGAGAGGCCTGGCTGGGAAATTGCGAACTCGAACAAAGGGGAGAAAGTGGCCTGGGTCTGTTCAATCGTGACGTTGGGTGACATGACGAAGAACAATATCTGTTCGGTAGTTCCGAAACCATAGCCTCCATAACCCTGCTCGACGAGCGAGGGAGTGAGACGAATGATCTCCGTGAGCAAGTTCTTGGTCGAGTCAACGTTGGTGGAGTTGGCTAAAAGGAGGGTGGCAGAGAAGGAAGTAGAGGGGTGGGTTTTGTAAGTGACCGAAGTGACAACACCCCAGGTACCTCCACCACCACCGCGAAGGGCCCAGAACAAATCCTTGTTCCGGTAGGGGTTGGCAATGACGTGGTCACCATCTGCAGTGACAATCGTTATCTCCAAGACGTTGTCTACGCCTGCAAAACCATCCTGTGAGTGCGACTCGACCAGATCAGGCAAGTTTTTTTGTATTGCATACCGAGGCCGTAGTTTGGAGCGATTAAACTGTGACCACCGCCTGCAAGCCAGCCGCCACCAACGGCGATGCTTCCTCCTGAACAAATGCCCCCGACAAGAACCCGATTGCGTTGTCTGGCAGCCTCGTAGGCCTCGAACCATTGTACACCGGCTCCGAAGGTAAACACTGACGTCACGTGCGATCCCATCAATGGGAAATATGATTTTCAGGAAAAGGTCGGAAACAAACCGTTGTCATATGCGACTGGATCCGTTGCATCCGCGGGAGAAAATGAATCATGGAAAGTTATGTCCTTCATATGGTGAATCCATATTAAAAACGAACCCCTGGCAGAGCTCCTCCCAAGAAGGTCGTGTCTGGCAGAAGTATCAATCAGCACCCGGGGAACATTAAACGAAAGCAAGTTCACCCTGTATTCTTTATCACAAGGCGTAAATCGTGCTTCCCGGCAAACCTGACAGCCTCCTGGACGTCTTCTGGCGTTCTGGCGTCAACTCCGATGACCGGCACACCCCCCTGCCGGCACGGAATGCCGAGTGAGGTGTTGAGATAGCAGCCTTGGATCGTCCCGTCGGGAAAGGTCCACGTCTCCCAGTTGGTGTATTCAGCAGCCCCGGGTTGATCAGAACGCCAGATAGCGTTATCCCAGCTGGCAAGGACATCAGTACAGTTTCCTGCGGCAGAGTCGTAGCAAGGAGTGGCTGGTGGGACCGGATGGATCAACGGCTGAGAGACTGCTGACGCGAGAGTCTGGAACTCGGAATCGGATGGCCAACATTCGGATCCAGAAGTACAGCGGCAGTTTTGGGTTGGTTTCGAAAGCATCGTTGTGAAGCCGAGAGCGGCGGCCAGCAGAGGCGGGAGGAGGAACATGGCTGCCCGGGTGCAACGGTGCGACGAGTTTGCGGGGATTTATAGCATGGATCATGCTATTAATAGGGAGCTGCAGGGTCTGGGGGTGATAAATTGCACTGCAGATTGACCAGTGGTAGTATACAGCTCGAGTTGTTCCTGGACGCGCCTGGGCTGCCGCGCGTGATGGATCCGCGGCGCAAAGCGCCACAGATGGGGCCGATCCGACATGAGACTGTCGTTCAGCGTCTGCAACCGTACTTGGAACACGCAACATCACCGCCCAAGTCATGTCGGCTGCAAACACGCCCGCAACCTCTCTCGCCCCGTCACTTCATGATTCTCGCATTCCAGCTGCCGATCCTAAACTCCAACAAATTGACCAGTTGACGAAGATGGTCGGTCAACAAGCGGCGATGATAAAGACCCTTAGCGACCAACTAACACATTGCGGGTCTGACCTGCGAACCCACATGGAGGAGGTCGCTCGCTTGGAGAACTCTCTTGCCGATTCGGAAAAGAGCCGTACGTTTGATTCTACAACAATCCCATGAATCTAGGTTTAATTTTGTTGTCAGTCCGAAAGGCGCACATGCATGTTACCGAGCTGGAACGTGAGCGGGATTCACTGAACGGGCGGATAGCGACAGTCACAAATGAGCTAGAGGAGGTAAAACGCGAGGTTGCGTTCCGACGATCGCTGGCAGAGGAGAAACAATCACTCGAAAACCGTCTGGATGAGGAGAGGAGAGCAAAAGAACGTGTTCGCGTTCAGCTTGACAGTCAAATGGCGGAGCTCCAGAAACCCAAATCCAAATTTGTTTGTCTGTGATTCATCAACATTATCCCTCGCCTTTTCATAGTGGATTCCCCCTCATATGGTTTGCCAGTCCGACTTACGACCCTCCTCATTCCTTTACTGTCGCTCCAACTCCTTTTGTATCTACACTCTTTAATATGTTCCTTCCTGTGGATAGTTCGATACCCTTCGGAGGTGTAATTCGAGAGAATACCGAGGTGTGGCGGCGATCATCTCTTCTCGTGGATGCAGTCACGTGCGAGACAAACACACCGCGCGGGTCACCGGTCCTCTCAGCTTACTTTCAAGTCGCGCTTGAAACGCGCAAGGTCACCGCTCAAGTCATGCCGGCTTCAGGCCCTCTGCCGTTGACCGAAAAACTTCCCATCGAACTCTTGGAACGGGTCTTTCTCTTCACTTCCGCCCGAGACATCCTGCGGCTGTCGTCGGTGAGAAACATCGCGGAGATTTTCTCGAATCCGCTGAGTGTGCGAATCTCGACAGGTCAACCGCGCTTGGCGTGGTATTGTGCAGAACTCTCCCTCGATTCAATATGAGATCGATCTCTTTGCTGTCGGGCTGGAACGTAACCCTCGGACGGAAAGGTCTCTGGCCGATTGCCGCATAGCTCTTGCGACGTACCGCAGGAGGTGGGAAACTTTGGACCCTGCAGAAAAGTGGGAGAAAACTTTCGATGTCCCCGGCGTTCAAGGCATCATCGCTAATGGCGGCACATGCGGGTTCCTTGGGGAGGATTCGGTTAAATTCTTCACCTTAGGATCGGTTTCGCGAGGTGTTCCAGGGAGAGAGTGGGACGTTCCGCTCAAGGACTATACGGGCCACGTCTTCGCATTCTACCCTCGAGCCAATATAATGGCCGTCGCCGAAGAGTTGATGGCGTGGACGTGAGTCATCTTTGCATTTCCAGGAGAGCGTTGAACGATATCGTGGCTGTATAGGTGGAGAGTTCATTTGAGGACTATGAGCGACGGAGGACCTCACCCGGCCGCTCAGACGGCAGTTTTGTCCTGCACCTTCGCACTGGGCAGCGTGCCTTTTACCGGAACCATAGATATCTCAATCACAAGTTCCAGGCTTGCTCTTATGAAAGGAATCTCCTCTGAGAATAGGGGACAAGTTACCGTTTGGGATTGGACAACGGGGCAGATTTTGCTGGTGCGTTGACTGCTCGGATACAACCCTATACTGATGGGGACGGTCTGTTTAGGAGCTCGAGAACGAGTTCCACCGGTCTGCGAAGTTCGTTGACAATTATTGGCTCGCGTTTGTTCTCGCCCCGTATAAACCCGGTTCATTCCCGAAGCTGGTGCTCTTAAACACGGAGCAGACAACGAGCGACACAACGCTCATGAAAACTACGTTCGGCTTTGGTCCTCTGCAGTACCGGGGTTTTGGAGCGGCATTCCTCTACCTAGAAGCGGGTGGGTACGAGCCTTCCTATGACGAGGTCTCGTTTGCGCCCTTCTATCCAGACGCCTCCCAACGGGTCCTAGCTATTGAATTCCATGGCCGTGGAACCATCTGCGTTGTGAAGACAGAAGTACTCCTCAAGCTGGCCCGAGAACAGGGGGCCACGGATATAGAATGGGGGCAGTGGAAAGCCCATGCGTTCGAGGCACGGCCCGGAGACCTCGTAGTTCGCTGGGTCTCCGGTCATAGATTATTCTGCGTGTGTCCGTCCGGGTCAGGGAATGAGGCGACGCGTATAGATGTGTACGATTTCAGCCCCCGAGCATCCGGGAGGGAATCGGAGACAACCGGTAGAGGCAGGAGGGTGTGGCCAAGTGCACAGGGCTACCCATCTTGGGACGGCACTGTGATATCCGGGGAAGGCACTTGTGATACTTTGGCCCTTCTTGAGGTGAACGTTCTCCGCTCCCCAGATCTGACCCAATGCTGACTCAAGTGTTGTGCGCTAGGATACTGAGGGGATCGAAGACCAGGTCACACTGTATTTGTGGAAATTTTGATGATTGTCATGCGATAGGTGCCGTTCACTGCCAAGAACCAATGTAGAGGTGTCACAGACACAGGATCCCCGATTGACAGGCTCCTCGTCCCGTCAACACGCTTCGTCTCAGGGGTCGCTGATGCCGTGCGGAATGTCAAATCTTGGACGGCCACGGTAGTGCATCGAGACTAGGCCTGCACACGTTAACCGAGAACCTCGATCCTGTAGTGCTTCGTCTCTTAATTTCCCACCTCCATCCCATTATATGACGGTACATCTCTTCCTTGTCCCTGCCTTCTCGTATCGTATAGCCGCATACAGTTTGTTACAATTCGCATATCAAGGTGTTGAGTTACGTCACGGACGTGGCCGACCCCCACATCCACACCTTCAAATCTTCCATTGCTGACCGAAACATTTCCCACCGAACTCTTGGGGCAGATCTTTCTCTTCACATCCGCCCGAGACACCCTGTGGCTGCCGTTGGTAAGAAATATCACAGGTTTTCTCGGGTCTGCGCGTTTGCTGAGTATATAGATCTCGACAGGTTAATCACGCTTGCCTCAGTCTTGTGCAAAACTCCCCCTCGCTTCAATATGAAATCGACCTTTTTGCCGTCGGATTGAGATGCAGCCCACGGATGGAAGCGTCTCTACCAGAACGCCGTACGGCTCTTGTGGCGTACTGCAGGAGGTTAGAAGCCTTTGACGCAGAAAAGTGGGACAAGGTTCTCGATATCGACGGTGTCCTAGAGGTTACTGCCGTGGGCAGCACATATGGGATCCTTGGCAGGGATTCGGTTAAATTCTTCACCTTACTAATGTCCGTTTCGCGAGGTATTCCAAGGATAGAGTGGGATGTCATTCAAGGACCACGAAGCCCGATTTTTCACGTTCTGCCCTCAAGCTGACATACTCGCGGTCGTTGAAAAAGGGGCGTGAGTGTAGGTTACCCTTGTAGAACCCCACCCGGCCGCTCAAATCGCGGTCCTGTTCTACAACTTCCCACCCGGAGGCAGCGGCTTTACCAACAACGCCAACCTTTGGGCTCCCTGATCAAACCGTAACTTTTCTCAATTACAGATACATGTGTCAGGAAGTACAGAGGGGTCGAAAACATCGTCGTGGGTACAGATATCAGCACCGCGTGCATGCTCACAGGGCCAAGCTACACGCGGTCGCTAGCAGCAGCGACGCGAGCGATCAAACAGGGGCTGCTGTAAATATACCCAGCTTCAACTTCGTTCCCGTACCCCATACTGATGTCCTGCAACTGATTTTTCTCGTTGAACGGAGATATCCAAGTAATCAGCTCGCCCCCGATCTCCAGTTCATCATCAGAGGCCCAATAGGACTCACTGGGATCAGTGTCCTTAGTCTTGTTAACCAGGATGCTACCTAGGTCCCTTAATAGAGCTCTCTCGTAGCTATCTTCTGTGTAGTCATAAGACGGGTCCTTAGTAATCTGTTCCAACATGATGCCGTGCCCCCATCTATTCTGACCGTCATCATAGATAACTCGCAACGAGGGCTGAAGCTGGAGCTCCAGGCAGGCTTGGAACACGTGTGCGTCTTCACCCTTGAGGTAGCCCGCCATTTCCTGGAGCTTCGTTTCGAAGGTGACAGGGTAGAGGTGGGCAAGACCGAACCCCAGCGTTCCCCATTAGGTAGAAAGTCTGAGCTCTTGAGCAATCCATGGAGCGTGGTTTGAAGGTTCGAGATATTCTTGAGGTTCGGAGTGAGAGTAGAAGTTTTCGGTCTCGACACTGGGCCGAACAGGTACAGGTTGTAGGTCACGGCCCGTCACGGTTAGCGAGATGCAGATGTGTGAGGTAATGCGACTTACCTGTAAGAGTAGCACGTTACCATAGGCATCACTCCCAGCCTCGTGGAACCGACGACCCTTCAAAAACAACTCGTGCATCTCGCGATCGAACTCCTGAGGATTTTCATATTCACCACTTTGGAGCCGATCCTATGGTCCTATCAACCTCGTGTCACCGCAACAGACAGAAACAAAAACTCACCTCGATGAGTTGCAAAGACAGGGGTCGCTGTTATAGAGTCGTTGTGAGCGGTCGTCATCAGCCAACACAATACTGCAAACCTACGACTTGTGGAGAGTTAAGTTTCGAGTCCATATCTGGGATCGCGTCCAGAACGGCGCTGAGTCGCGTTCCGCTATGGGTTGTCTCGGAATCATGAGATTTTTCAGGCGAATGCGGGCGCGTACCTCGGGTGCTTGTAGTCCCGTACTTGCTCAACAATTGGTAAAGCGTCCGCCTGAACCGGCCTTGCTGAGGCAAGATCTGGAGGATAAGAGAATGAGAGACGCACCAGTTGTATTGTAGTGGACCATCCTCCAAGTCCAAAACCCTCCCACCTCGGCACGCTCTTCTCTAACTGCTTCGCAATCTCATCGCTCTGTGCCACTCTCGAAGTCTCGTTCGCTGGCTCAGGCTCGGACATTGCGCCGTCAATATCAACTTCGGAAGATGCTCTTCGTCGATTTGTTGATACTTGACGACCAGGAGGGGGCAGAGAAGGTCGTTTGGACCACTCCGCCTCGAGGATTCCCTACAAAAGGGAACGCGTTATATCGGTCGTGGTTTACCGTCTTGCCGGTCGTTCTGAACGTACTTTGAGCGCGTTCGCGTCTTTTGCTATTTGGCTGTCTTCTCTATCGTAGTGTAGGGCATTCAAGAAGATGAGGTTTAGATCGTCGTAAACAGCTTGTGCGTCCTTGAATCGATTGGCCTTGAGATCAGCGAGAACGCCATTCAAACACTTTGGGTCCTGGATAACCTAAAGCAATGCTCGTACCAAAGCCCTCAGATGGAAGCGCTGACCGTAGTTCACACCTCATAGTACTCAGGCAGGTCATCCTTGTCCACCGGGTCCATGAACATTTCCCCCAGTTTCCGCTTCGCGCGAGGGTCAGCTGGTGTTTGGTAGAGGATGCTGATGACTTCATTGGCCACGGTTATCTGAGAGGGCGGTAGCGGCATGGTAATGGGTGGGTAGGAAGGATGCCGACGTCACACCGACCACGGGCCTGTGACCACCCTGTGACGGATCCGCCGTCAGCTGACTCATCGCGGTTGTCCATCCCCACTTGCGTCACCGACAACGTCATAGCATCCGCGGGTTACTAAATTTAGGGAACCCGAGGTCTTATCCAACAACCCCCATCTTTTGCTCGTTCTGCCTGCACAGTACTTCACCATGCAGAGCCCTCCTCACGATAAAGCAGGCTTACCAGCCCGGCGTGTTCAAACGAGCCTACCAGACCAGGGTGATGACATAGGCATTCGCATCAGCGTCCGTCCATCACACTAATCACGTCTTCCAGACGCCGAGTGGGCCTGGCCGGGCATAGGGGAGTGGAAGGAGGTGGTCGGCAAGTACCAGCAATTTTACAAGCACTGGAGCGATATTTCCGCCAGTTCCAAGTTCCTCAACAAGTTCCCCTACAAGTTATCGCTCGGGGTGGACTCGGACGGAGTATCTCTCTTGCCTTTTCGCTCCGGCCGCACATTAGGGAACCAGATTCTCGTCATCGAGGCATACGAGAAAATCTTCGACCGCTTAATGGTTCTCCGCAAGAAAGATAAGGGAACCACCACAGGGGCTGTGCTCACTGGGCAGCCCGGCACCGGTGCGTCCCTATGATTAGATCCCCACACCGTGCGACAACTCACCGGTGCATCCAGGAAAAACCATGTTCCTAAAGTTCATGCTCGCGCGGCTGATTTCAGATCGCCAGGTCGTACTCCTGTGTGACAGCTCTACAGCCTTCTTTTTCTTCCACGGCAAAGTTTACTCTCGACCGACGCAGTACGGCTTCAAAGATCTTCCCGAATGCAAAGGAGCACTATATTGTCCTATATGGGCGTTGATTGACGTGGACTGCCTGGACGAGGCGCCACCTATCACAGGTAGCGACAACATCTGGCCAATCCAGGCTGCTTCTCCGAACCCCATTCGATGGAAGTCGTGGAGCAAGCAGAACGGGGCCAGGCTGTTGGGCATGCCTCTATGGGAGATGGATGAGCTGATGGAAGGGTACGTCTTTAGTGTGTTCTCCCTTTCTGCCATCCGTTCCAGCCATGCGGCTCAATAGTGGTTTGTTGCTGACCTTCCTTGGCCTTTGCTACAGTTTATGTCTCAGGCCTGATTTGGATGAATTTCGAGAAAGACTGCAGCAGTACCTCCCGCTCCCCGACGGGCCGACGCTCCCTATTACCGATCACGAGGAGATTGACGCTGCGCTGGAGGTTCTCCAGATAGAGAGAGAGAGAGAGAAGGCGGCGGAAGTGGAGGAGAAGGATTGCGACAGCGTGGGCCGCGGCTCCCTGGGGTCATCCGCCGCGGATCAAGACGAGAACATGGTTGACGAAACAGACCAACCACAGACCCCGGTGGACAAGGTGGACAATGCACTCAAGATCTTGGTGCGCAATGCGATTGAAGAGTTCGGCCCCATCCCCCGCGACGTGTACCAAGGCGTTCTCGATCTTCCTAGGGCGAAGCGTCGGCATATCGTTGCGATGGGAAAGCTCAATTATTCCGAGATAATAACCATTGACGAGAGTTTCGTGAGAGCCGTGGGATCAGCTCCGCCGCCTCCCATCGCGTGGTCGTTGTGTTCCCCAAAAAACATACACTCGGCGAGGAGAATTGGGAAATAAACTTCAAATCGACTCGGATTGCGAAGAGAATGGTGGAATTGCTGCTGTTGGAAGAGGACAAACATCTTAGGACGACGTACGACCCCCTCCACTAGAACCCAGAGAGCTCTACTTTGGCGGGATGGTTTTTTGAGGCGATCGTCCATCACAAGTTCGCGACTGGCTGGGAGGACCAACCCAGGCCGCAGCCTATCCTTATGGAGTCCGACAATCGTAACCATCCTGCCTTCTCCATAGATCTCTCCTCGCCCTCCCCTACCCCTGGCACCTCGCTGTCATCTTTCACACCACTACGCGCCGATGCTAGAACTGTTGTGTCGGTCAACCTCGCCGGTGGACTCGGTGACGTGACGCTCGACACCGACAAGTACTACATCCCAAACGTGACTAATAATGCCCTCTTTGACTCGTTCGTCATTGACCACGATCGCGACCGGCGCACCGTCGTAATCTCTATCTTCCAGATTACGATCTCTCCGAGACATGGAGGATCAGCTGATGGCTACCACCTCATCCGCAAAATCATGATCCGTGTAGGCGCGCTTCTCAAGGAGGCGGGCCTTGATGCCACAATCAAAGTCGCATACTTTCTAGTCCACCCCGACAGTAAACCAAAACATAAGTGGGAGATGCCCGCCGGCTGGAGCAAGAATAATATACTTAACAATCATTGTGGGGAAGCCTTCTGTATACCCGTTCCTGTCCCGGCATTTCCGCAAACGTGACAAGCCACGGTACGTCGTGCCTATTCACTCCCAATCCTGCGACCTAGCTGAGCCATGGCTGGATGTAGGTTTCCACTAGGGGTCGGCGGTACCTGTGATGTGCCCTTCTTCCTGTGTGCCCATCCCTTGTTCCCGTTCGTCCGTCCCTTCACTCCCACCGTCTCAACTCGCTCCTCCATGTTTATTGCCTTTGTTCGCATTCCGGTCGTTCGCAACTATTTGATGCGACATTCTTTCCATGTAATTCTTCCTGTACAATACTATGATAGCCCATTCACCGTTACCATGCCGCCACTTCTCTTTCCATGATCGGAACCGTCCAAGCCTGCATATTTCGCCTCTCTGGTCTCCAGACGGCCATGTGCGGCCCACTTCTTGACGTTCTCGAGGTCCGGCATGTGATCATCCTCAGGTAATCGGTTGAGCTCGTTCGTGTCACGTGGATAGAACTTGACGTCTGAGCGCTGAGCAGTGAACATGTCAGGAGAATACGAGTGAAGGCAAGGCATACATAATTCGTAGTCAAGCAAGATGCTAGAGTCGTTCTGGATATAAAGGGGCTAAAGGGTTTTAATATTCAAGTTCGACATCTCGTCGGCTGGAGGCTCAGTTTCAGCCTGAGAGGTTCCGCTCTCCCCAGCCGACCTTTCCCTCTACACCCGAACGGCAACACTCCGCCGGTCATCATCAGTTTTTTTCTGGATCTAGAAGTGCGATTGAACGTTATTTACGCTCATTTAGTGTTATTGAGGGATCCGGGATTTTCCTGATGTACATATGATCTTGCATCCGACCGCTTTACCCAGGAGAGTGAACTGCAGAAAAGAGTTAGCTTGACACCGCCAACCACGTCGTTTCCGGTTGAACATACCGAACCAAGGACCTCGATAAGATTCAGAATTTCGTTCCCGGTTCCCCACTCCAATATCTCCGTAGGACACCCAATGCGCAGGTTGCCCACAAACTCTCCTAGCTCCGCACAGTCCTCCGAATAGTCGTACTCGAACCCTCCGGCCCCTCGTCCCACTGCAAGAGTTTTGAGCGTTTCACCAAGGTTGTACTCGGTAACCCCGATGCCATCAAGAGTGTTCCTCTGGAGCAGACAAGGTGAGCTTTGGATGGATCGTTCGCTTTTAACAGTTCGCTCACGGAAGATGACCAGTCTTCCCAGAGGCTTTTTCGGGATCCAGGATAGCATCTCTTGTGAACTTGGCAACGCCTATACTCCCCCGCGTAACTGAGAAGTGGCAACTTCCACACGAAACTTGGTACTTTTGCTGTGCGAAGCCAGTCATTGTACTACTCAAGAATGCTGGAAAACTCCGATATGAATTGAGGCAGATTTTTGGGATATACCGTTAGACTTACGGATGGCGATCGGCCCCTCGCACTTGGGACAGTTGACATCGATGCAAGTAAGGACACCGCAAAAAATGAAGAGAGCTTTGTGCGAGCGTGCCATATCCCTTCCTGCTCAGGAGGAGGCCGAAAGTTGAAGGGGTTGTCCCCTATTCTTGCCTAAGACGTCTCATTCGCACGAGCCTCCATGTGCGACCCCATTCGTAGTGGCATACCGCCAGATCAATAGGATTTTCCTTAAGGTCCTGCAGCGGCCGCAGAAGCGGTAACCTCTCGCAGTCTCCTCCACACCACCTTAAGAGTCATCAGGAGTTTAATACACGTGGTGAACCGGGTGAAGCGGCCCTACGTAGGGTTAAACATGTAAGCGTGCCAGTTCATCCACACATCAATCAGGGGAGGAATGAATGAGTCTCCAGATGCGTTCAAGCTCGCAACCCAACGTTTGAACCTGTAATAGTTCGCGGTCCATCAGGTGGCCGTTCGTAATGCCTCAGCTTGTACTGTAACATACCTTTGACGGCCAACTCAAAGAACCACACCCACCTCTCCTCCGGGGGAGCGCCTTGGCTGGAAGAGGGATCGCCTCCGCGAACTGAGGGTCCGAGTCAGGGTTCTCAATCTTGCGCTTCATGAGCGCGAACATTCCAAGCACCCGTAAGTGTGGTTTCAGCTGGCCTATAGACACCAACGCGGGGGGGGGGGATGACGGGCCGCCTCTGGCTGCCGATAGCAAAAGTCATGTCATCGTAGGATGGCGGAGTGGACCCGGGGTTCGGACCGCCGTCTGTCGCAGATTATGCTGGGAGACCTTCCGTACGAGCCATAGGTTGGGATAGGCCCCCAACGGCGGTCGTGTGATTTTTATAGGCAAGCTGCCAATGAACAATGGTCTACAACAAATATTACCTTGAGCTGTAACGCGATGAAACTGGAGTCCGCGTCTGGACACAGCACAATTGGGGCGTAGACATGACCTACCTCGCTCCAATTTATTTGTGGTTACAAGTGAACGCAGATGCCCAAGTCACTTATTCCCGGATCTGCCGGGTAACCTCAATTTCAAGGATCTACCCAGGTCTACCTCACAAGGTTGAAGGTGGTCGGTGAACAAGCGGCGATGATGAGGGCCCTTAACAAACGACCAACACATTGCGAGTCTGACCTGCAAACCTACACGGAGGATGTCGCTCGCTTGGAGAACTCTCATACCGACTCGGACAAGAGCCGTACGTTTGATTCTACAACGATCCTATGAGTCGAGGTTTTGGTTTTTTATCGGTCTGAGAGGCGCACATGTATGTCGATGAGCTGGAACGCGAAAGGGATTCATTGAATGGGCGGGTGACGACAGTCCAAATGAGCTAGAGGCAAAACGCAAGGCTGTGCTCGTTCGACGATCGGTGGCGGATGAGAAACAATCGCTCGAAAACCGGCTGGATGGGAGAAGAGCAAAGGAACGTGTTCGCGTTCAGCTCGACATTCGAATGGGGGAGCTCCAGAAACGCAAATCCAATTTTTTTCGTCCGTGATTCATCGACATTATCTTACCTTTTCATAGTAAATTCCCCCTCATATGGTTTGCCGGTCTGACGTATGACCCTCCTTCTTCCCTTACTCTCGCTCCAACTCCTCCTTTTGTGTCTACACCCTTTGATATGTTCGTTCTTGTGGATAGTTCGATACCCTTCGGAGGCGTAATTCGGGAGAATAGCAAGGTGTGGCGGCGATCATCTCTTCCCGTGGATGCGGTCACGTGCGAGACAAACACACCGCGCGGGTCACCGGTCCTCTCAGCTTACTTTCAAGTCGCGCTTGAAACGCGCAAGGTCACCGCTCAAGTCATGCCCGCTTCAGGTCCTCTACCGTTGACCGAAAAACTTCCCATCGAACTCTTGGAACGGATCTTTCTCTTCACTTCTGCCCGAGACATCCTGCGGTTGGCGTCGGTGAGAAACATCGCGGAGATTTTCTCGAATCCGCTGAGTGTGCGAATCTCGACAGGTCGACCGCGCTTGGCATAGCATTGTGCAGAACTCTCCCTCGATTCAACATGAGATCGATCTATTTGCTGTCGGACTGGAACGTAACCCGCGGACGGAAAGATCTCTAGCCGATTGCCGCATAGCCCTCGCGGCGTACCGCAGGAGGTGGGAAACTTTGAATCCCGCCGAAAAGTGGGAGAAAGCTCTCGACGTGTCCGGCGTTCAAGGCATCATCGCCATTGGCGGCACATACGGTCTCCTTGGGGAGAATTCGGTTAAATTCTTCACCTTAGGATCGGTTTTGCGAGGTGTTCTAGGGAGAGAGTGGGATGTTCCGTTCAAGGACCATACAGGCTACGTCTTCGCATTCTGCCCTCGAGCCAATGTAATGGCCGTCGCCGAAGACCCGATGGGGTGGAGGTGAGTTATCTCCGTGTTTCCAGGAGAGCGTTGAACGATATCATGACTGTATAGGTGGAGAGTTCATTTGAGCACTATGAGCGACGGAGAACCTCACCCGGCCGCTCAGACTGCAGTTTTGTCCTACATCTTCGCACTGGACAGCGAGCCTTTTACCAAAACCATAGATATTTCAATCACAAGTTCCAGACTTGCTCTTATGAGAGGAATCTACTCCGAGAATAGGGGACAAGTTGCCGTTTGGGATTGGACAACGGGGCAGATTTTGCTGGTGCGTTGACTGCTCGGATACAACCCTATACTGATGGGGACGGTCTGTTTAGGAGCTCGAGAACGAGTTCCACCGGTCTGCGAAGTTTGTTGACAATTATTGGCTCGCGTTCGTTCTCGCCCCGTATAAACCCAGTTCGCCCCCGAGGCTGGTGCTCTTAAACACAGAGCAGACAACAACGGCCGATGCAACGCCCATGCAAACTACGTTCGGCCTCGACCCTCTGAAGTACCCGGGTTTTGGAGCGGCATCCCTCCACCTAGAATCGGGTGGGTACGAGCCTTCCTATGACAAGGTCTCGTTTGCGCCCTTCTATCCAGATGCCTCCCAACGGGTCCTAGCTATTGATTTTTGTGGCTGTGAAACCATCTGCGTTGTGAAGACAGAGGTACTCCTCAAGCTGGCCCAAGAACAGGGGGTCACGGACATAGAATGGGGGCAGTGGAAAGCGCATGCATTCGATGTACGGCCCGGATATCTCGTTGTTCGCTGGGTCTCCGGTCATAGATTATTCTGCGTGTCTCCTTCCGGGTCAGGGGGTGAGGCGACGCGTATAGAGGTGTACGATTTCAGCGCCCGAGCATCCGGGAGGGAATCGGTAATAACCGATAGAGGTAGGAGAGTGTGGTCAAGTGCACAGGGCTACCCGTCTTGGGATGCCTCTGTGAAATCCGGGGAAGGAACTTGTGATACCATGGCTCTTCTTAAGGTGAACGTTCTCCGCTCCCCAGATCTGACCCAATGCTGATTCAAGTGTTGTGCGCTAGGATACTGAGGGGAATGACGACCAGGTCACACTGTATTTGTGGAACTTTTGATGGTTGTCGTGCGATAGATGCCGTTCACTACCAAGAACCAATGTAGAGGTGTTGCAAACACAGGATCCCCAGCTGGTTTTACCTTACGCTTACGGTCGCGTGTCTTACTGCCTTTTTAATCCATCTCAATTCAGTGGACAGACAGACTCCTTGCCCCGCCAACGCGCATCGTCCCAGGGGTCGCTGATCCCGCGCGGGACGACAAATCTCGGGCGGCCGCGGTATCGCGTCGAAACTAGGCCTGCACACGTTAATCGAGATCCTGGATCCTGTAATGCTTCGTCCCTCTCTTATGTTTCCCCATTTCCGTCCCATTATATAGCGGTACACCTCTTCCTTGTCCCTGCCTTCTCGTACCGTATATAGCCGCATACATTTGTTACAATTTGCATGTCGGAGTGTTGAGTTATGTTGCGGACGTGGCCGAACCTCCACGTCCGCATTTGGGACGTACAACATCATC
>Ga0307513_10001908_pt1 | contig 29628 bp, 35 predicted proteins | sample 15_EM_MG_FD_202174 | JGI IMG/M metagenome (GOLD analysis project Ga0307513, IMG submission 202174) | Populus trichocarpa ectomycorrhiza microbial communities from riparian zone in the Pacific Northwest, United States - 15_EM | ecosystem: Host-associated > Plants > Roots > Unclassified | place... | reverse complement strand
CCCTTGATACTTTTCGTATGGACCATTTCCTAGGTTGGGAAGTTGATTTGCTCTCTATCATCGCTACTCGAGTCCTAACAGCGACTCGAGTTGAGCGCCGACACTTGATCAACCTCTTGTGGAAACTATCAGCGTTCCCTCAAGTCGCAAAAATAAGGGTGTCGAGCAAATGGAGTGTGGAGGAGCTGGATGATTTGCGGAGGGCCGCCGCGTCGCGGGGCGCTGAGGTTGTCACCGACTGGGACCGCCGTGACGATCCCGGTTCGGGCGAGTTTATGCTTCTGGAACGTTGTCCTTGCTTTGCCTGTCGGCAAGGCACAGTGGGATTGTAATCCTGTCGCCGATTGTCAATGGACAATTACAAGGGGTGTGAACCACCGTAACTGAGACTGGGGCTATACACGAACATGATGGACAACATTTTGCTGAAGACTATCTATGCGTATATGTCACTATTGCTATTTAGGGAATAATACTCTCTGCCTGTCAACCAATATTTGCTGTTCCTCGGACTATGAAGCAACCTGCGAGCGTATTATTATCGCGTCCTTTGAGCCAACGATGGGGCTAGCTACGTTTACATAGTTCTATATTTAACGAAGCAAACATATCTTTTATAGCCCCCAGTGGCCCGCACCGCGTGCAGGACTACAACCGAAGCTTATTCAATATACAATCCAAACAAGGACAAGGGCCAATTAAGCGAAATTCTTCCGCCAATGCGTCCTCATTACGATCCCAATCAGGGATAACCTCGATTCCCCTCGAAGCTGCTGCCCTCTGCAGGTCAACCAGCTCACCAGCGCCCCATTTTCTCGACACTCTGATCCGCTCAAGCCCAGGGAATGAATTCGAGTCCCGAATGAGCGTGCTAAAGTGCGGAGGTTCCACACATGTTGCCACAAGGAGCCGGGTGGAAATGACCGAAAGGGTCTCGACTTCCCATGCAATGAAATGGTGCAGGCGGAACGTATCAAGCGGTGGGCCCCTCCATTTGACTTTCGGTCGGAGGCTTTGATCGTCGGTAGGGTCACCGCAACAAAAGAGGGACAGGTGTTGGAGGGAACCGAGCGTCCCCAGCGCCAGTTGCGTGGTTAGGTGCTCCGCGTGGATGGTGCAGTGCATGATGGTAAGTGACTGCAACGTCCCCACGCATGACCACGGCTTAGGTTCACGCAATAGCGGGTTGAGTTCAATGCTCAGCCCCATCAGAACGCTAAACGTTCGTAAGTTCGGCGTCTTGTCGCGGATTTGTTTAAACAAGGCCTGATCCACCCGAAGGCCTCCATGGACATTGATCGAGAGTAGACTTTGGCCGTGGTGAGTTATCAAGGAGGTGAGAAGACGGTTGGCAATATTTGAGTAGTAATCTTCTAATCGCGCCTGGGGAATGGGGGCACCTTTAGGGTACTCGGCCATTCTCAGGGTTATATGCTTCAGAGCACTCAGGTGAGGTATCCCATTGAGAAGGGATGAGTGGAAGGACTGGTCGAAATCGTGTATATCGTAATTGATTGTAAGGGTATGGAGCTGGGGAGCACCCAAAAAGAAGTCGACGATGGCCAGGTCTACATCCTCAGCACGACTCCAAAGACCTGGTTTGAGAACGCGGATTGAGGCCTCTCGAACATATGGGCCAACGGTTTGTACGTCATACGCAAACTTTTGTGTACGCGTGAGAGAACCTTCCAGAAAATTGCAATCATTGGCTGATACTCCTGGGATGGTATTGAGGTCGACGTTTCGATAGAGCAAGGGAGTAGTGAGGTGATACAGTTCCTTGCATGTCCTAACGGCAATTCAATGGGTGGCAAGGCCGTGGGGGAGATTGTGCTTACAGTCGGAGCGAGACAAGAGGATGTTGATAACGACTTGACTTAACCGGTGTGACTGGCAACAGGATCTCCAAGATTTGAAGCAATAGCTCAATTGGTAAGCCGAGAAGTCGAAAAGGTTGGTCGGTTTTGAGTTCAAAAGCAGGGCCTATCGTGCTGCGTCCTCTCGATTTTGGATTCTTTTTGAAGAGCTTTCGCACCACACGCCTCAACTTGCGCTTGAGACTCGTACGCAAGCCCATGGTACACGGTTGTATGGAAGGTGTCCAAGGATCGGAATTGGCGAATACAAACTATACGTGCGGTTGTGGTCGGTGGTAAGCCGGCGCTTAGCGAGCGTGCCACCCGAGGCGTCTATTTATGAGAGAATGAGAGTGGGTGGAGATGGTCAAATTTGTGATAGCCAGACGGGGCGGATGCTAAGTGTATAAAGGTCGCCCATGAGAGGGACATCGACCACAATTGATTTGCCCCAATACCAAGCATCGGGCGTTCCTGTGACGATGAGGGCGTCAGCGTGCCATGGTGGGAGGTCTGAAAGTATGGTTACTCGCCCGTCTTGATGCAATCCTTGTCGTCAATGGACAACTCAAGCCCCACCTGAACAGGATCCCACGATTGCCCAGACACCTTGCGTTGTTTGCATTTCCCTCTTCCTGCCGCACAATATGTCACATGTTCGGTGGTGGAACCAGACGGTACGATGAATGAACTCACCGTTGTGTACGGACATGGGCCTTCAATCGAGAAAGTTTGAGGAGAATTCATTCGTCAACCCCAGCTCTTCCCCTCCCATCATTTTGCACTCGAGGACGTTCAGTTATCTTGGTGCTTTACAGCGCGGCTTCGAAATCCGCGAAAAGCACGTTGTAATGACAATGTCGGAAGCCTTCATTTTCCACGAGTGTCTTCATTCACCTATCGTACAGACAATAGCCTTTGACTTACACCGCTCTGGGGCGTTGGAAACGATTTCAAGGCTGGCCGCAGGATCGTGGAGTAGGCCACTCGGTCGCACTGCTTGTCTCTCTCCTTCGTGCGCTCTACCTCTACCGTGTAGGACGCAAGGAAGTCATGCGCGCGCCGAACTCTTACCCTGGTAAATTTGATTACTCCGAGGGCACTCAAGGACTAGGGCAAACGCTTGTCCCTAGTACAGCTGTTCGCTGCATGGATCGCATCACCCGACGATTTGCCGATGGTCGGAGCGGCCGGTAGCATGGGAACGAGGAACGAGAGCGGGTTCACCCGCTGGCCGCGAGCCTGAGCCGTCGTTACGTCGAGCAGGACTTGACCTCTGCCACCACCTGGCCGAATGACACCCCCGAACGAAGCCGAATGAGCCCTGCGGCGCAGCATAGGCGCCGGGCCAATCGACGGTGATAGGCAATAGGCGATAGGCAATAGGCGATAGGCGCATCTGTAGATAGGGCAAGGCGTGGTTCCTTGTTTGTTATGTTACATCCGTATTAATACCGAAAGCGGTATGACCACACCCCCTGTCTGAAACTGTTTCGTTCAGACTTGTACTCCTCCGCGATTTCCTCTCGCTCGCTGGTCGACGACCCATAGCAATACCTCGCATAGCAGCACTAACGACAAACGAAATGACTTCTCAAGACCCTTCAGCGTTCCGCCGTCCAGATCGAAAGGACAAGAAACGTTTCAGGACGGACGCGACTGAGGTCAGCGGCCTCGCGCCTCGGCTGTTATTCCAACTCGTGCTTACCTTCTTCATATCTGTATGTAGAAATTCGTTATCGTCAAACCGCCTCCTGGTGCAACTGCCAGCCATCCGCTGCAAGTCCAGTTTATTCCTCCTGCACACGCACTCGAGTCACGCTCCTTCGTTTCACTCTCTTCCGCTTCTGCAAGCACCACCTCTGTCAATTCCACCTCGTCCTCGTTCCGCCGTATCATCCCTCTTTATAACCTTCAGAATCACGCTCTGCAAGCCAGCGCAATCCACGACGCGGGTACAGACGACAAAGTGTCACGTTTCGCTAAGCGTGGCATTGAATTTATGGACGTGGGCTTTTTCGAGCCCGTCGAGGTCTGGGGTTCATGCCCAATTGACTTCGAAGATCCTCCTCTATGGGGAAAGGCCGGGGCGGCAAATGGGGGCCTGCATGACATCCCGAATGTCTTGGGAGACGTTCAGCGTAACGGTCATTCAGAGGAGAACGGCAGTAAAGACAGCGGAGTGAGAAAGTTCTTTGGCAGACTCTTTCAGTCTAAATCACAGTCGAGCTCGTCCCCGAGAGCTAATGGGAATCACACACCCGCTGTTCCCCCACCTTCGCACTTGGCGCGCGGCTCGATCTCCGGTTCACCGTCTCCCCCGCCTCTCGCTTCCAATTCGAACGCTCACCCTGAGCATGCGTTGCCCCCCGTGCTCGGCACGGTGCCTCAGCTGCAGAGTCTGATGGTACCCCCTCAGGGACGTCCGGCGGCGTACGTCTTCGTCACTCGGAAATGGAATAAATCCAACGGCGAGAATTGGTTGCAACAAACCATGTTGCATCAAGGGGACACCAGGTGCGAAGTGGACCTTCGATTCGAGTGGACGAGGTCGACCGAACGGAGAAGCGGGTTCCGCAAGCCGATGACTGCGGGCTCGGGGTGCGCCTCTCAGCGTTCACCTCTTTCCAGACCCTTATCCCTCGCGCAAGTAAACTCACAAACGGATGGACCCGTTTCGTCGCCCAGTCCACCGGCACGGCAAAGTCCGACATCCGATTCACGACCTAACTCCGCGCATGGGCCAAACCTTGGACCCCCGGACCTTCACGCACTAGACCCGCACCCACGACGGCCAAGTCATGGCGGTGTTCTCGCCAGCGACGTAGACACGGAGGACGACTCAGACCCAGAAGATTCCGAGGTGCCATGGACCTGCACCCTTGTCGTCCGGCCGCGCAATACACTCTCTCGCGCACCCTCACTCTCACACGGGAACCCCACTCCTTTCTCTCCTACCCGTCTCCCGCCTTTGCGACTAAAAGTCGCCTCCCTCGCCCCCGCACCACACCACCCCAAGGTCGTTGCACAGCTTAAATGCTCCTACCCACTCCCTGACGTTGACCTACTCAACGCAGCGTTAGTTCAGAGAGACGGGTTGCCCGGTGTACCCAACTCTGCTCCGCGGGAAAGGCATATGCTGAGTGCTGAGGAAATCAAGGATATCGTCTGTTCGACCGGTATCTGGTTGGTTGTTCGCGAGGGATTTGGCGGGCTTGGCAAGAGGAACGGGAGCAGAAGCCATCGGTGAAGCTGAACAGACCCTCGAGTATATATGTCAGCAATTTCCTTCCTTTTTGTCCCTCGGGTAATTGGTCATGCATTCCTTCTTGCCTCTCATTCGTACCCGTGTTTCGCTCGTACTTTCGTTTACAGATGTAACCATGTCTAGAGCTCTAACTCGCATTGCTTGCCTGCTGCTAGAGTCCTGACCTTTCTGGTCTATGAGATTTGCGTTAGGTGGTATCCATGACATCCCCTGCATGAAGGCCGCTCCGCATCCACACGTGTGTGGTGTTCTCTCCCAGGCCGAGAATGATCCTCCCACCGAGCATAGCAGCAGCCCTCACAGGCTCTATGAATTCCTCTATCACCTCCACCACACCTGACCCCTTTAGTTCGTTGACGTCCATCGTGTTCTGTAGCTTTTCCCCGTTATGGATGCTCTCCTGAGCTTGCGCCAACGCAAATGCAGCTATAGTTTTCCGATCCTCTTCTTCCGAATCTGAAAGCCACCAGAGTTTTCGCGGACCCCGTTCGTGTAGGAGAGTTGGGTCTATCAGCAGGAGCCTTGTGGAGGTCGTTAGCAGGGCAAGGGTCCCGTCAAAAGATAGTCTGTTGGAGGAGGCTGGGAGAGGAATCTTTGATAGGATCTTGAAGGAGCCTGTCGACGTTGTCAGTAACTTGACGACTGGGTGACGCGAGGGGCACGTACGGGAGTCTTTGCATTCCTAACAATAAGCTGAGCCTCTGAATCACTGCACATGGGAAGGGGACATACCGCGAATGCACGACCAGTCTCCCAATTTGGCGGAGGGTTGTTTGGGTCGTTATACAGACGATCATAGGAGAGCCATTCCCACACAATGAGTTCACCAGCGTGTGCGAGACATTGGTCTGTTTCTGTTTCTACGGACCTTGCACTCTGGCAGAGGATAATTTTGTCTGAGAGCCTGTGTGAATCGTTCAGGAGACCGCACAGTCAAGTGGGAATGAGGAAGTACCAGTATACGCAGAGCAGACGCGCATAGGGTAACGTCTGGACATTACACATTGGCCATGCGTCGTTCACCAGCGGCGCCTGCGCCTTTCCATTTGGTGAAGGGGGGACAGCCCATATATTCACAGCGTGGTCAACACCACAGGTAACTATGAGCTCTCGTTTTGGATGAAAATGCTTCGAAACACATTTAATTCTGGTGTTTGGTAGGTGTGAAAATAAATGTCGACCCACAGAGTGCGAAGGAGTGGCGTGATGCCCATATGTGCCGCTACCCCCTGTTAGTATACCGAAGCAGCGACCCTTCCCAGTAGCGTCCTTGTCGTGAGATGGACACCCAAATGGTGGCCCGAGGTCCGCTTGCTTGTCCAAGGGCCATTGAGGATGGACAAAAGTGAGAGACTGATCAAGATCGAGGTCCCAAAATCGACAGGTCTTGTCACGTGAGGTTGTGCATAGGATAGAGGGCCGACGAGTGTGGGTGCTCAGGGAGGTGACGCGCTACAAGTCGCTTAGTTAAGGTTTTCCCAAATGGGGGAAATTCCGACACACTCCCCCATGACCTCGTAGAACACTGGTACAGTTGCGCGATTCAACGTCGTACACGTATATGAGCGTTAGCTCTCCGGCGAGGATGAGCAATGGGTTGAGTGTCTCTTTGTCGATCGACCACGTTACGGCTCGAATCTGATCGGGCTTCTTCCCCGACTAAGGCAAGCCTGTATGAAGTCATGTAGATTGAATAATAGGGCAAGGGCCTAACCTTGACGGTTATTGCGAAGAGGTTTTGGAGCGGCTTCGAGGGCAAAGTCCGGACCAATCGCACCTTGAAAGGTGGTCAGAGTTGGGAATTGTTAGCTAAGACACGGAACCAACAGTATTGGGCCTCATTGACTGTCCACATATTGCAGCAACTCCTTTCCACCGGCTAACAACGGTTTGCCACCTTCTTACACGGGCAGGAGTCCATTCTATCTCATACCAGGACAGTCTCTTATGGTCTTCGTATGTCCAGGGGAAGTAGCAAACGTCCTGATGTAGAGGTGAGCTTCCAGGACTGCTCGTTGCTAGCTCACTGGGCGAGAGTAAGAGGTTTCGGTCGATTCTGACAACATCTTCATGCTTCACTAGGCCGAACACATTGTTCATCGTGGGGTGGCTACGCACCGAAAATGAAGGGTCGAGTACTGGTGTCGTGATTGGAAGCAAAGTGCATTGACCAAGAAGAAAACAAAGGGTTCGCAGACAGTACGCGTCGCATTCCTATTATACATTCTCTGAAGCGCCATCTTCTTCAACGGATAGTCTACCGTTGCTCAGGGAAATGCTGCGCGTCGCTACGCGTTGTTCTTGAGCGGCATTGTGAGTTATCCAGATGAGGGCCTTAATCGAGGACTCAGAATTGACGAGGTCTATCAAGGTCTTTTCGACTATTCTTGATGTCTCCTCATCAAGGGCAGAAGTCGGCTCTAAAGATGGATGTTGAGTTGGTAGCCTGGTGGGGTTTTGAGACTCACCGTCGAGGAGAACAATTTCTGCTCCGGATATCCCGACCCCAATTGCAAGAGATATCCTCTGTGCTTCCCCTCCGCTCAATGTGGACCAGGCGCGGTCCCAGACATCGCTCGGAAGCCCCCAAGAATGAGCAATATCGATGGGGTTCTCGTGCTTTGCATCTCTACCACTGCTACTTCGACGCGAATTAAAGCCTTGGACAGTTTCGAGAAATGCACGAGGCGTGCCGGGGAGTAAGCTCGGTCGTTGTGGGATGTAGAGTACTCTCGTGCGGTATTTCGGGACTCCTGCAACGAACGTCGATTCACAATAGGTAATCTGGTCCAGAGAAAGCCACCAACCGTATTTTACAGGCGTTCTGGATATAATGTCAGAGGATTGATTGAGCGAGTGGTCGGAAAAGCTACTCACTGCCCATGGAGAAGGACTTCGCCACGATAGACATTCAGATGAGCCAGACACTTCAGTAGTGTTGACTTGCTAAGAAATGTCAGAAAAACCATTTTGTTCGGCAGAGGTGCGATTACCCGCTGCCGCTCCGGCCAGTCAAGCAATATATCCCTGCTTCGACATCGAAGGATACGTCCTGGAATATCGGCGTTCCATCATCTTTTAGGCAGCTGAGATTCCGTACGCTCAGGAGGTGGTCCGAGGACATGGTGAGTCGAAATCTCTTGGCGCTGTCCTTAATTCCTCAGAGCTAGTCCTAGCTCGGACAGCCACGCTGTCTAGCACATTCAAGTCCTACTTTTACTTCGGAGACTTCCTAGATATACAAGCGCAAATCTAAATCCTTTTTAAGACTTGAAGCTGGCCTGTCGACTTGCCACCCACCGCGCATTCACCTTCTGTACCATAAGAAGACACGTACTGGTCATAGAAACCAAAAAGGCTACTCCAATGGCTGCGATTGAGGTCCCTCCAGGTTTCAAACTCCATACAGAAAATACGTCGCACATTTTACTACCGGACAACAACGAGGCTTTCCTGAATCCCATTCAAGAGTTCAACAGGGACTTGAGCGTCGCGTGCATACGAACATGGGCGACCGAACAATCAAAAATGCAAGAGAGCAAATGGTTGCAGCGTCAAGAGCAACAGAAAGCAGGAAATGGTCAGTCTAATAAGCGAAGAAAAGGTCCGCATCTTTCTGGACCTTTTATGATTGTCTCACTCGAGCTTTCAGTGAGCGACAGAGGTGAAGTCACCGAAATGCCGCCAGTGGAGAACGCCACAGAGAGCTCTTCTCAACCAAAACAAGTCAGTTGATCTCCTTCACAATAATCTTTACCTCATTCAGGCCGATAGTTCAAAATAAGGGAAATTACAATTCTCGAAGCGCTGTCCGCGACAGGTCTGCGCTCCATAAGATACGCAAAGGAGATACCTGACGTCAAGTTAGATGAAATAAATTTTCCTGTATACACACTAATAAACTCCTTAGGTATGTGATCGCAAATGACTGGTCACCAGCAGCCACTGAGGCAATGCGGCGAAATGTCGAAATCAATGGCCTTGGACCTGAGAAGACAGGTGGGGATACTTCTGAACTATCTCAGAAGGAGGGAAAAGTCCGAGTTAACGAGGGAGATGCCTGGTGGGTTTCTCCCCTGGTCGCTTAGATGGGGGATTAACTATCCGTAGTGCACTGATGTACTCACATCGGGAACCCCAATCACGAGTCGATGTCATGGACCTGGATCCTTATGGTACCGCAGCGCCGTTTATCGACGGCGCCGTTCAGTCGGTTCGCGACGGGGGTGAGTCCTTCTCACAGCTACGGACTCAAGGCTTATGACCACTCTCAGGCCTCCTTTGTGTAACGTGCACAGATATGTCGGTCCTGGCAGGGATCAACTATCCAGAGAAATGGTACGTCGGGCCCGTGCATTAGGTGCCGTTCTTTAGCACGATTCACAGTTTTGCCAACTATGGAGGCATACCAGTCAAGGGAGAATACTGCCATGAGTCGGTGCGTCCAGGTATATTTTAAAGGCAATGACTCATTTTCTGTAGGCCCTGCGACTAGTCCTCCATGCGATCGCAACGTCAGCGGCACGATACGGTCGTTTCATTACCCCTCTCATATCCCTTTCAATTGACTTCTATGTCCGTCTATTCGTTCGAGTGAACACTGGTGCACTGGAAGTCAAGCGACTCGCAAGGTATGTCGTCTTCAATGAGCTCTATGGTAGTAGCTGGATATTTTTTAGCCAAACAGCGAATTATTATGTTTGCACTGTTTGCCAGTCGCCATACGAGCAGCCATTCGGAAAAGTTGTGATGAAGGATAACCCCAAAGACCCAAAGAACCCCGGGCACTCTTATAAGTCACATATTGCGCCTACAGTAGGAAGTCGATGTCCGGAGTGTGACTCTGCCCTACATGCAAGTTCCTCTCGGTCGGCCAAAGCACACCCACTAATCGTTTACATCAGCTCGCAGGACCTATGTGGTCTGGACCACTCCATGACAGGGACTTCGTAAAGGCTGTACTACAACATACCGATGAGTGTGCTGATAAATACGGCACGTCAACGAGAATGAAGGGCATGCTCACTGTGGCGTACGAGGTAGGAGTAGTACGCCAATCTAGTAGCCTGGTTAACCTTTACACCTCTAGGAATTAGATGTGCCGTTCTACTTCACACCTGCAAAAATTGCCGGCCTCTTCCGTTGTGAATGCCCGTCTTTGGACGAGATGGCGTAAATGCAAGCTCAATTCTGTGTATCATTTCTAACGATCCTTATAGCTCTGCACTTCTTAATGGCGGATACAAGATTTCTAGGTCGCATGCGTTCCCTGGATCTCTCAAGACGAACGCGCCACGATCGTTTATTCACGAAGTGATGCGAGCCTGGGTCAAGAGGCATCCTGTAAAGATGCAAAATATCAAGGAAGGACAGGTCGCGCAGAGACTTCTTGCGAAGGAGTTGAGGTAAGTACTTCCTTTGGCAGTGGAGCCTCAACTAACTGGAAAATAGCACGGAGATCGATTTTACAAGGCACGGAGATTCGGTGACGAGGGCTTCGGCGATCAAGCTCGTGCGGTACCAAATGAATCCCGCGCCAAATTGGGGCCCAGCCAAGAGGGCCATTGGGAAACGAAAACATGAAGAAGAATGACAGGTCGTCGCTATGTTTGTGACATAGGAGTTAAAGGAGAATCAATACAATCAGATCTCGATCTCCCTTGCTCCGTTTTCGTCCACGATCTTCACTTTGAACTTTCCGAGCGAAATGACGAGCCGGTGTTCTACTTCATCGATACACCTACGAAGGGTATGTAGACCCTCTTCTAGTGGTGCTTCTGGATTGTGGTACCTAGCGAATAACGGATGGAAACGAGAGACGCGTCAGCCCCGCCTGTATTGAGCGAAACTGTCAATATACGCACTTGTCCAATAAACTCAGAGCAAAATATTGACCATAACCGTGTGCTGCGAATGGAACGTCGCATTGCGTGCCAAGGTAGTCCATCCAGTACAGTCGCGGCTCCCTTTTGGCGAGGTCATAACCCCCTAAGAGGATGTTCACGGCGTAAGGATGGCGTGATCGAAGGGAGTCTGCAAGCGATCTGCGTATCCAGGAAGCAGCAGCAGAGGGCCGAATGGGGTGGTTATTGCGCATTTGCTGCAGGCGTAGGTTTCGTTCGACGTATTCGGCGAACTGCACAGTATCACCTAATATGAACGATACTATTAGTCCACTATGAACCGATTAGCGTGGAAGGAGATACCCACCAGCTTCTCCCGAGTAAGCCATGATGAGATGCGAACCGAGGACTTTAATCTTGTCTTCGTCAGCCTTCATCTTGATGATAGAGCGCGCGGCATTCTGGTCGGATGCAACAAGGACGTATCCCTTGCCGGTCAGCGCGAACGAGACTTCCATGATTCTTAGTAGGAGGCTAAGGCGAATACGCGTCGTCGCCAAACATGAAACAACAATTGGGTGGCTCAATGGTTGGATTCGACGGGCAATACAGTAGTGTTTGAGTCCACTCATACCTTCTCACTTCTTCTCACTTCTTCCTCATCACGATCGTCGTCGTTGTGTACGGATACTCAAATCTGCCTTGCGCCTCACCGATCCAAACCTTCTCATGCCTGTCAAGTACCTCCCTGATGCCTTCCCTAAGTAGCTCCTGCTCCTGTGGTGGAAGTACGGTGATGTAGCTCTTGCTGCAGACTCGATCCTCGACGCCTTTGTAGGACGTGACGATAGAATGTGCCGTCACGTGTCGTTCCTCTGACTGGAAGTGGTCCTTATATGAGGGGGTCTCAAAGGTTGCTTCCCATAGGTTTCGACGGAACTGGGGTGTGTCGTTCTCATACTTCTCGTACAAGTCTCGAACAGCGGCAACCCAGGGAGATCGGGCCCTGCGATTACATCAGAAAAGAATAGGAACGGGAATATCTTGCTCACCTGTCTTCCAGATTCCACACCAGGGAAGCGACGCCACCCGGCTTCAATATACGGCCAATCTCCTTCGCGCCCTCGTTATAGTGGGGGTGGCACCAGTGCCAAGCCTATGCATGCATAAGGTTTGTTTCAGAAGAAAGTACAATTCCCACCTGAGCGACGAAGACTACATCGGCCCAACCACTCTCCTGACCTGTCGCGACGAATGTCCCCTCACTCAAAGAGATAGGAACCGTAGTCTCCTGTGTTCTTGCCAGGAACGTATCACGCATTCCTTGCGAAGGCTCTACGGCATGAAGCTCCTCGATAAGACCTGGCCACGAGTCTAGCAGCTTGCGAGTGAAGATGCCAGTCCCTGCCGCGATTCTGGATGAATCTTGTTATATATATAGCAATGAGTATATAAAACTATATCTCACTCGATTATCTTGTACGGTCCTTGTCCAGGGAGCTTCGAACGAATGAAATCTAACGTTTCTTTCGGGTACGACGGCCGGGCGCTGTAGTAGTAAGATTAGGTTGTGAACTTACCCTAGTAGGTGCAAGTTTCGTACCGGTCGTACAACTCGTTCGTCCCAGTTCCAAATCCAGTTTGAGCTACGTGATGAACCATCGCCATCGGCTGTTGTTGAACGCTGTTGAACGCGGAGAGCTCGCGAGGGTGCAAGACGTAAGATGAGGTTTCCCAGGCGAGGTTTAAATAAGCACCCAGTCCCAAATATTGCGCGACGAGTCATACGGAGCAACGCCAGCAAGCCGGCTTACTATATTAGCCGGCTTACTATTTCAAGCTACCTCCTTTGCCTCCCTCCGCACACATGTCCTCCAAGCTTGAACACGTTTTAACGCTCAAAGGCGGCAACTTCCAGTTTTCTTCAACTCTATTCCGGTTCTCCAAGGGCGGTGAGTGAGGAAGCAGGCTCCCCCACAATTGGTAGGATTGACCAGGACAATCGCCTCAGGTGCTACTGAGGTAGAAGCACCCGTAAGGAACATATTATGGGTAGAAGAGGGTGAAGATGGAGCTGTAAAAGTCTCTGCACTCGTCAAGAAGGGCAAGAAACACGCTTTGAGACTGCTTGACGGTGTCGCTATAAAGCCAGCGGGAGTCGCAGAATGGGCGACCAAACTCCTGGACACGGCTTATGATGGTACGCATATAGAGGCTTTATACTTGTCTAGAGACCTAAACAGTCACTTTAGGTGTGAAACCATCACGGAGTCTGCGAGTCCTCGTAAACCCTGTGGGAGGACCGGTACGTACCAACAACCGTGATTTGAGACGTGTTATCGACCTAGACTCGTAGGGGAGAGCTGTTCGTACCTTCGAACACGTCGTTAAGCCCATATTCGAGGCAGCACATTGCCTCCTTGACACCACCTGCACGTTCTCCTCTGCTTAACCGCACATGTACTGACGCACGAGCAGATACGGAACACCGGGGCCATATGACGTCCATTGCTAAAGATTTGGACTTCAAGTACGACGCCATTGTTGTGCTCTCTGGCGACGGAGGCATCCACGAAGTCATCAACGGCCTCGCACAGCGCCCCGATGGTCGGAAAGCCCTCACCATTCCGGTAACTCAAATACCGACTGGCTCGGCGAATGCGCTCTGCGTCAATGTCCTGGGTCTCAATGTCCTGCTCTTTCTGCGCCGCAACCATCAGCGTGGTTCTGACACTTACATAGGACGCATTCGACGTGCACCTGGGCTGTCTTAATGTGATTAAAGGTGTTCTTACTCAGTTTGTGGGGCAGGCCGTTGCTTACACGTCCCTAGGCAAACCAATGCGAATGGATGTGTGTTCGATCAGCCAGGGAGACAAACGGGTCTTCTCTACTTTAGCTCAGGCGCTTGGGCTTCTGGCGGATGTCGACCTCGGTAAGGGATACCCGCGGTTGCCGTCCTTACTGCGGCACCGACTGAACAAACTACAATAGGAACTGAGCATTTGCGGTGGATGGGCGATGCGAGGTTTATGTATGGGTTCCTCAAAGGGAGTGAGTGTCTGATTCCTGCCCTCGCTATAGGTGACCTTATTGTATTAAGTTATCGCCTCATATCCTACTCCAATCGAGGTGGAACTGAAGATCGCCAACGATGATAAACACCACCTTGTCAAGATGTCAAAGGATAACGCAGATGTCAACCATCATGTCGAATCAGTGAACCACGACAACTGGGACGGTGAACAGCATTTGCCACCTTTATTGCACACTGGACCCGCACATCGTGGTGAGATGGAAGGATGGACTAAGTATGTTGGAGACATGCTCTATGTCTAGTATGTTGACATCCTGTTCCTCTGCCCCCTGGCGACGTGCTGATGGTCCGGTGCTGTTCAGCGCGGGGAGCATGCCATACGTGGCACGAGACCTTATGCAATTCCCAGTCGTCGAACCCGCGGATGGGACGCTCGACATTGTCATACAGAGCTTGGCAAGTAGAATACCTGCGAGACGACCATTGCCACCTAACTTCCCCCACAGGCGGCGCGGAAAACGATGGTGGAAGCAATATTCAAAGCTCCCAAAGGTCACCAATATTGGATACCGACAGTAAGTGCTGTAAAGTTGCCCTTGTGCTTATCGTTAGCTTATTCTTGCGACATAGCAAAATTACTATCGCGTCAAGGCCTATCGCGTCAAAATGCTAGCGACGGAAGGAAACTTGAGCATTGACGGCGAGTCATATCCTTTCGAGGGCTACGAAGTAGAGGCCCACCCTGGTTTGGCGAGGACGTTGAGCCTAACGGGTCGCTTCTTTATGGATGGGTTTCACCAGTAGTACAAATAGACTTTTCATCTGAATGACAGTCTCGCTTCCTGTGACAAAGAAAATGAAAGTATATGCAAGAGATATCGTAGAAGACCACTGATGGTACACGCGTACACCGGACGATACACGGACACGAAGGAGAGAGTCGAGTCTACACGGAAACCGAGTGAACAAAGGGAATCTACTTTCCGCCCGAGCTTGAGAACTTGGTTACCGATTTGGTGCCTTCAGAGATGGCATGCTTCGACAGTTCACCAGGCAGGATCAGGCGCACAGAGGTCTGGATCTCACGGGACGAAATTGTCGACTTCTTGGAGTACGAAGCTAGCTCTGCAAGGGTCGATGTGTGAGACACGCTTTGTCAGCTCAAAAGCATTCTCGACATACTGGACGCTTCAGTCGCGATACGCTCAAAGATATCATTGACAAAGGAGTTGAGAATGGCCATCGCCTTATTGGAGATACCAGTATCAGGGTGCACCTGTTTCAACACTGGCGTCCGAGTCAGCGCGTGAAGCCTGACATCGCGAAGCGCGTCCATTTCTCACCTTTGTAGATGTACGAGGAGTAGGTCTCCTTGCGAGAGCGCTTTCGCTTCTTCTTATCGTCACCCGACGCTGGCGCCGCCTTCTTCGCGGTCCTAGAAATCGCGTCAGACCATCGCATCTCCACCACCAAGTCCGACCTCCACTCACTTCTTAGCAGCCTTAGCACCCTCGGTCGACTTGGCCGGGGCCTTACCAGCGGTGGAGGCAGGGGCCTTTTGAGCAGTGGAAGCGGGCTTGGGAGGCATTGCCGATTGTGTTTGGTTTTTTAGTTGAAAGTCGAAGGTAGGTGCGACTGGCGGACGCGGATGTGGTTGGGAACAAGAGATGAAAGGGATGGAAGACAACCCAATGGCTTATATAGTTCTCGAGAAAAGGCTTTCTTTGTGACTCCACGTGACTAGGACCCCGGACCACTCCTTGTTGTTTGTTGGTTCTTTGCCTTTGCGCGTGTCCAGATTCCGCAAGGCGTGTATGTGCTACCCCCAGATGTTTCAAGTGGTGATATCGGTCGTTTGCCCTCCTCCGTCTCGTCCTTCGGTGGAGGCAGAACACGACCACAGGATGACCTGGAAAATGTATTCTAGGACGACTGACTATAATACAAGGTACGAGATAGTCCGGACAGTCCAGATAGTCCAGACAAACTATGACTGATGCGTACAGTGCACCGTTTTTTGTGCGTACAACACTGCCGTGTCAAGATATAACGGTCACCGCATACTCCCACAAACAAGACAACAAAGGAAAGGGAGAGAAACAAATATTAAGATTTAGTTATCGGTCGTTCTGAAGCAGGCAACTCCCGCTTTTCTGGAGGGTAAGTAAAGGTCCCGACCTGATTGGTACCTGGTTGCAAAGGTAGAGGCCGTGACAGTGACGCGGTAGATCGATTCGCATCTTTCACGCTGCGCCGCGAGTCGGCGTTTGAGTACAGACCCAGTGCGGCGGCTGCTGAAGTCCCCGCGGTTGCTGAGGGGGAGAAGTTCGTCCGCGAGTCGCGGAAAGCGTCCCGTGGAGATGTGGGCACGTCCGGCAGAGGTACTGAGCCAATGTGGGACGAGGCGACTGCTGTAGGTTGGTACTGTGGCGAGAGCGGGTAGAATTCGGTAGGAACTGAGATCGTTGAACCAGCAGGACTGCGAGGCGTAGGCGGGTTAATTACTATCGGCATCTTCCGGTCTCTCCGATGGCCTTCTGCAAACGAAGAGGGCGCGCGACGTGAAACCGTGGAAGAGGATGGTGGTGGTGGTGACCTCGCAGGGGTGGAGGGCACCATGACCCACGGACGAGGGGCTTCTATAACCTCTTTTGCTTCCTTTCTGGATATTCTTCGCATCATGTACCAGATAAAGACGATAACGAGAAGGAGGGCCCCAACACCCCCACCAATTGCCCCGCCGAGGCTTGCAGGATCGGTAGACTCGGTAGCGCTGCGAACCGAGTCAGTTTCCAATGCCTTGTAACGAATACGAAGAGGACTCACGACGATGTTGTTGTTGTTGTAGGTACGGAAGAACTCCGAGCACTGGTGGCAGGTGGCGTGGCGGACGAAGACGCGACCAGGGACTCGACCAGGGAACCGGGTGGTATTGGAGTATATGCTATCATATCAAGCTATTGAAAGGAGGGTCAACCGCAGCAGGATCCCTGGGCAGCAATGGACGCACTAGAAAATTGCTGGTCTCGCCTGTGAGCACAGCCTTTGATGGCAACTTCTCAGCGTTATAATAGCTGCGGGCTATGGAACTGACGTACTTTGATGGTATGGCGGTTGCTTACGAGCCCTGTCTGAGAGAAAAGTTGATATGCATAATCCTGGTTATTGGAGGCGGTCGCCGAGGCCTTGTATACGGGTGTCGAAGGTTCCTGGCCATCTATCTGTACTGTGAAATTGAGGCTTTGGCCTTCAACTCCGTTGACGACGATTCCGACAATAACGACCGTGTTCCCAAGGAAAGAAAATTCGAGACTGGTGGGTTTGGTGGCATTGGCGGGGTTTGAAGCCCTGTAGAGCCGAGGGAGTCAGCACGGGGTAAAGACGGATCAAGTCCGAGGAACGCGCGGCCCTGCGCCGAGGACTTACACCTCCCATGTGCCGTTGTAGATCTTTGATGTGTCCAGTGAAGAGTTCGTACCCGTTGGAAGCGCCTGGTCGTTCCAGGAACCTGTTCTTCGGATTTGCGTCTGGTCGGTGCAGTCGACATATGTAAAATTCGGGCTTTGGCCCCGGACGAAGGTTGATGAGAGCGCCGCCGCAAAAACGAAGGCCGCTCGTAGAGCGAAGGGCATGGTGATGGAAGGACCGGAGGTGGTAGGGAGAGAAATGGGAGATAAAGAGCGACTGAATAAAAGATTGGGACTGGCCTTGAGCATTAAACACCGCTCCTTTCGTGGAGGTGGTGGAGATAAGGTGCCAAAGAATTGTGCCAATGAGCACAGGAACGAGGATGAAATGTCAAACTCTCTACAGATATTCCCGCCGCTCCGTCTCTCGCTCTCAGGGCGGTTCCATCAATTTCTGTAATTGGCTTACTGCAATCTCAGTAGCTAAATGATCCCGTTCGTGTTGAATGCACCGCAAGTCTCTTTCAAAGGACAGAGAAAGAGGCGGTTAGAGGTTATCATCCTCGCCTCTCAGGCCCTGCGTGGTAACACCTCCCACGGCGGACGCCCCTGATAGGGCTTGGGCAGAGCGAATCCAAGGCGCCTAAAGGTGCCAGTTCTATATGCAAAAGTTGCTGGGAAAGGGACGATCGATTCCGTAGCTCGATCGACATTTGAGGTGCAGAGCTGGACTACGATTCATTCAGTTCGGCATGCACAGGCCGTGGCTGGATGTACCGGTGGTGTGCTAGTGGGTATAAACCCGACTCTCTGGGGGTTATGAACCGCCTAGTCTCCTTTACCCGCCGGCATTGCGAGGTGAACCGGGCAGTAGCCACACAGGAAGGTACGAGAGTGGTTACGTGCTTCGATTCACACTCCACCTTGGTGTTAGCGATGGACACTGTAGAATTTGTTAATGGTGTCAAAGACTAGTGCTTCTCAAGACTCCGCCCGAATCATGAAAGCGTATCAATTTACAGCCGACAGCACTAAAGAGAAGCCAAGGTGTGTCACTCATGTGGCGCTGCAGTGCATGTGGCAAGTCATTGTGGGCGGACTAGACTAATTATTGAACAGGGTTCCATGGCCGTAGAGATTCTAGGAGACGACGTGTGTACTGATTCCTTTCGACGCGTTCCCAATGACCTTGGTAACGCGTCGACCTTGAATAGGAAAGTGGTGAACAAAGCTAAGCCAGGTGTCAGCGGCCGCCAACTACCCTCAAGGCATGTTTGGACACTCCCTGGAGCCAAAGATAGGTAACACTACTCACTAGATTTGAAAGGAGTCTATCAGAGATCAAAGTTAGGTGACATCGTAGGTTTGACGCGGTGACTCGGGTTCTAACACAGAAACGGACACGCAGTGCTCCTTAAGGCCACCATCAAGATTGGGCGTATTTTTAAGATACGCCGCCTCTTGCTCCGAATATCATGCACCCACCCCTGAGCATCGGCGTCGATCACTTTCCGATCCAGGTGACCCGAAAGCCGAACGTAATGAGAGTACTTACTTTTCATAAGTCAGGAAAGGAAACAACGCGACGACGTATACACCCATTATAGTGATGAAACTGCAAAGAGCACCCGAGCGCAAATACAGGTGGTGACGCAGGACTGACAGGGCTCGCAAGACGGCGGCGCCTATTATGCAGAAACAAGACTGAGATCTTCCTTGAAGGCGTATGAGAGAAGATGCGAGCTTGAGAATAACCAGTCGAGGGGGGCATGTCATTGTCCTCAGCCGCTGCCGCCTCAGCCGCTCGCTCAGGAGAAAAACAAATGCCTTCCCAATCTTAGCCTTCCCCACTTCCGTCTAATCTCTCCTCGTCCTCGTCGTCTTTATCGTTCTCGCCACACCGTACGTTCCCACCTTCCACTGCCTTGCCCCTATCAGTCCGCCGCTGACCCCTGGCCCAGCCCGCCTACGTCGCTGTCATTGTCTGCAGCGCATCCCACGACCTTATACTAGGCAGTTCGCGTTTACCCTCCTCAGTATATACTTCTGTCGAATTTCCATACCATTCACATACCCAATCAACCATCATATAATGGCATTCAAGTCTTACCCCTTGCCGTCGATCACCACCAGCCACCCTGGGAATCCTCCCGCGCCCGTTACTGCCTCTTCGACTGCTGAGAACAGCCCCATCACCCCGCTTTCAGAGCTCAGTGGCAGCAGCAACCTCACACCGAGCTCATGCTCTGCTTCCGCTCGCAACTATGTGACGTACCCCACGGGCGTAACGCCTCCCAGACAACTTACACCTCCTCCCACAAGTCGCTTCGTACCTTTATTCAAGAGCTACTCCAAGCCAGACAATCTGGAGGATACCCCAAGCTCGGTGCCTGTCGCGCGCGGCCACCGCTCTGCGAGCGCGATCCCAGACAAATCGTTCAGCCCCACGATTAGCCGCCCCGCACCTTCTCCTTTGACGCTGGCTCCTGCATCCGTACATGTCGAGCGGCCGCCCAAGTCTGCCCCTCTGCGCACATCTCATCCGGCCCCATGGCATACGCCCTCGCAAGCCGCAGGACACATTGAGAAACTCAATGACATTATCTCCGGTCTTCGTCACCAACTCACGCTTAAGTCTTTCGACCTCGAGACATCCCAGTCTGAGCTCACGCGCATTTCCGACGCCTACGCGATCCTCGTCAGAGAAAAGGCGAAGATCACCGATAAGTACATTCGTGTCAAGCAGCGTCTCGATGAGCTCGAAGTTCAGGTTCAGGCGGATGAACGTTATATCGCGAGACAGGTCAAGGAACGCGCTGACTTTGCGTACCAGCAAGCTCGCCTTTCCCAGGAACAAGATGAACTGAGACAGTGGAGCGAGTTCCAGAGTGGTCGATACGATGTGCGCGAGAAGGCTCTCCAAAATTGGGAGGAGAGGCTGCGCAATAGAGGCACCCTGTTCCGCCCAGCGGCCACGGAGGTAGAAGACCAGGGCACGGCTGTCAGCGAGGATACGAAGGCACCCGGAGAACCAGTTTCGGAGAGCGTCGTCGAAGCCGTCCTGGCTCGGATCCCACTGCAGCCGACCGCAGCCGAGGTTGACGAGTCGTTCAAGAAAGATAGTTTCGACTTTGTCGCTTGGGTGAAGGACTGTGGTTTGAAACTCCCAGAGAGTATGCTCGTGCTCACACCGCTTACTTGGGAGGAGCGCGTTCGCATGAATAACACCACGTTGGAAGCTCTGGGCGTGTTGGATGCCAAGGACCGTTCGTATATCCTCCAAGTTTTGTATCTTGTTGCTCGTGGTGAGGTGAGTTGTCCGTGGTGTCTCTCGTCTCCATGACTAACCAGCTCCATAGTGCCCCGGTCTTCACCCAACGATCGCTTCGAAAGACTTCAAGGAGCAAGATTACGCGATCCTTATGCGAGAGCAACGTATCGACAAACACATCCCCAACCTCGCCGGTGTTCCATGGCCGCGCCGGTTGTTCCTTGATGAAGAAGATTTGGACGCTTTAGAAATCACAAAGGCGGGAGCTAGAGGTACGATCCTCACCGTGTTTGCGGGCCTGAGGAAGGGCAACCCAAGGCCCGACCCAAGACCAAGGAGGGGGACCAAAAAAACTCGACGTGCGCGCTCCGGCTACGCAGGAAGCACGGCCAGTGCACCAGCCGAAGATGATTCTGGAAAGGAGAAGCGCACCACAGCTATGAGGCCCCAACATGCCTCTACCAGCCGCCCTCAGCCTCCGATGTCGGCCGTCCCCCACCCGTATCCCCATTCGCGCCTCTGGTACGGCAATCGTGCATGAAATACTCACACCACCGACGAACTTACTCTCACCATGTCGCTCGTTTATATCGTAATACCCGCGTAATGCACCTCTCGATCCTTTACTCATTACACCCACACCAGTTGTTCTCTTTCACTCATGGCGTCGCGACCGTTTTCACCATCTCGTATTGAGTTCTCTTCAACCGGTGTTTCGGCTGTATGTACTTGTAACCCCTCGCATTTCGGACGCCATTGTTTACTCGGCCTCTGGCAAATGCGCGCGACCCGACCATCTTACACGTATTACTGGACTCTCCGTCTCAGGATTGTTACATTCTTTACTGTTTATGGTGTTTCTCTGATACGGTGTTGTATTGCGGCCTGCGATTTTCGGGTGGCTGCTCTTTCGTTACTAGTTTTCAGGGTGCACCTGTACTAGCAGTAGAAGTGAAAAGCTGTCTTTACACATCAAGGGCGGTAATCTTGAGTGAATTAGCATGCAAAAGAGTGACGAGCACTCCCAAAGCTCTAGAGGTGTAACACAGTGCATACAACGACGGTGCGCTTTTGAAGTCCCGGCAAAGAAGAAGATAAGGATACGGCGAAGGCATGAGTGAAGGGAGAAAGAGGGTGAAAAGTATGGAACACAAGAGCAGCGCTTGCTCTGGTCATACGAATCAGAAAGTGGCAATGTGCGCGCCCGTGCGCTTTTTCTTCCAATCTACTGTGTTTGCTGCATTCGCTGCCTGGATTCCCAAAGCGTTTGAAGGACATGCTCAAACCCAACTCGTCCCTTTTCTGCATTCTTGCCAAAGACGTCGAGGGAATAGCGCTCGAGGGTACCTTCTATGCTCGGGAGTTTTGGCATCCTGGCCTGTATCTCGGCCGTCTGGGTAAAGGCGGTGCGGTTGTGCGGATCGAGGCGGTCGGGCGAGTACGTGATGCGCTCGAGGACGGTCATGTACTGGGAGAGGGAAAGATTGACCGACGTTATGTGGGTTGTCATCGTTCGTGGGTTAAGGTGCGTGATCTCGCGTACGTAGGCGTGCGTTGAGCCTCCTAGAAACTGTGAAAAGGTCGTTCACATGTCAATATATTTATATATGCGTCAAACGGAAGGCGGGATGCTGGCGAAATAGTATGGGCGTGACGTGGGGGGAAATGCGGGACGGCAACGTTACGACCGAACAGCTGGTCGGCTGTGGTCGGCTGCTAGCTACTCACTCTAACGATCCAACCAGGAGCCTTTTGTGTGCAACCAATTACGCGTTCTGTTCTAATAATGCCAGTTTCTGTGTCTATCGACCGCTCCAGAACGCTGTTTTGTGTCGAAGTCAGCGTCGCGCGAGCAAAAAAGCGGGGAAAGGGGGTGCGCGCTCCACCGAAAATCGGCACGGAGCATGACGACCGGCCGAAAGAGGGTGTGGTACAAGGAGAGAAGACGTACTCGACTGAGAGGACATGTGCAGACTGCGGGTTTGGGTATTTTCTCCAGATGCCCATGTTGACAAGCGACCAGGGATGCCTGCACAGCGCCGACGCCCACCCGGTGAGCAACAAAATCCACTGCATATAGAATATATAGTACGTACTCATAAGTAAATGTCCTCGAAAAGAAGTGGACCATTTTTTCTTCTATTGGCGTGAATTATTAAGGAGCCAAGGGAGGTGCCCTTTGTCGTGTCAAGCAAACTCCCGCGTTTAACATGGCAGTGGGTACACAGGTTTTATGAAGGCACCTGGGCCGCTCTAGAGGTATACAAAAGGCCGTATTCGACTCTAGTCATCCCCCAAGTACAGCCCTGCCGCTGGGAATTCTAAATAGCGCATGGCTCTAATTTAGTCCTGAAGCAGATTCCGAGGCTTGAACTTCAACAGGCATCCATCCTTAGGGAAAATCCTGAAGCACCGCGGTCAGCCTGAGTCTTTGTGCAAGTAGAAGCAGGTACTCACGTCGCAATCATCTGGATCTCGTCACTCTCAGGGGTACGGGCGTGTTCCCAGTCCATCAAGCACGCTGCAGTACCCATTGAACACGCCATGTTCATCAACGTGTACTCGACGCCGATGCACCGATGCGGGCCCGCGCCAAAGACGAGGTAGTTCTTCGGAGTGGTACTCGCCTTGCTCTCAGGGTCCAACCAACGCTCGGGCTTGAGTATGTGTGGGTCCTCGTAGACGTCGGGGTCGTGAAGGGATGGGTAAATCGAAGGGATGATCATGCTGTTGTTGGGTACTGTGTACTGGTCGTTGATCGGGAAGGACTTAGTGGTTTTGTACGGTACCTACAAGAAGCGGTTCAGTCAGAGGTTTATTGCCATCAGAGCAGCTGCCTACCATTGTGACTGGTGGCTTCAACCGGAGGCTCTCCTTTATCACAGCACGTAAGTAAGGCATGTTGTCGATCATCTCGAGGGTGACTGGAGTCTGATAGTTGCCAGTACGAACACGGTCCTGCTCTTCGCGAACTTTGGCCAGAATCTCGGGGTGGTCGGCGAGGTGCTGGAACATGTAAATGATGCCAGAAGACATCGCATCCTGGGATGCGAACAGGAAGGAGAGAACGACGAGAGCCATCTCGCGGTCAGAGAACTCGCGAGGAGCCTTGCCCTCAGCCTCCGCCTTTGCCTTTGTTTCTAAAATATCCTTGACCCACGCGTCGATCATGCAATGGACTTCCCCACCAGCAGCAATGTACTCCTTCGACTTGGCGCAAGCAGCCTCGAGGAACTTCATGGCAGCCTTGCGCGACTGGATGGCGCCCCATACTTTGGTACCAGGAACCGCGAGCGGGAAGTTGACAAGTTCGAGCGCCTTGGTGATCTTCCAGTACTCGTCTGAGATCTTAAAGATCGCCTCTCTAGGAATGTGCTTCCCGCAGAAGACACGCAGCGATGCATGCATGTTCATATGCCGGACAGTGTGCATGATTGTCTTGGGCTGGGGATCCTTGGCCGCGTCGGCAAGCCATTCGGCGAAGTGCTCGCGAGCGATCCGGTCCTGCATTTCGAGGTAGATAGCGAGCGCCTTGCGGGTGAAGAGGACGTTGAGCATCCGTCGGTATTCAACGTGGGGTTTACCATTGAGGAAGACCCTGCAGACGATGGGGTCAGTACACCATGCCCAAGTGACGAAAAGCGGAGGAAGTTGTGACTTCCTTGCAACTTCTGTGCATTCGTGAGGTCGGCAACTTACCAATTATCGCCGCAGAGGACCTGCTTTGCAGATGCCACGAGGCAAGGTTCCGCATAAGCGGGTGAGTTGAATATTTTTCTAGCGTATTCGTTTGTAGAGGCCATAACAATGAATCTGAAATGGATGGAGAGTAGGTTAGCCTCACATGACCGTCCAAATCTGGACTACGCGACAGGTACGAGACGGTGGGAGGTGTATACAGACATATTAAAGACGGAGATTGCGCTGAGTTCACCCATTGCCCATTGTTTCTTATAGCCCTCGAGCGTAGGGTTGACCGAGTCTGCAAACTTTCCGATGATGGGGATCGTCCATCGTGCGCCTGGCAACGAGGCCTTTTTGGAGCGGTAGATAGTTTGCTCAAGGATTAGGAGTGCGAGGACGACGGCGGCGGTGGTGAAGAAGACCGAGGGGCCCTTTGGGAAGAGTGGCGTCGGCGAAGAAAAGTTCTTTGTTGGGATTGCACCGGGGATCTCCGCCGAGGGGGAGGCCATCGTAGACGACGACTAGGGTGTTGCAGAACAAGTAGTGGAAGAGATCAAGCTGCAAGCAATGGCAAAGCCCCGGCAAGCAATCACGGCTCGTGGAGTGCGAAATCGTACGATACTTGTCACCGAGCAATAGTTCATTCCGCATGACCCCACCAGAACTTCGGCATGACGTGTCCACACTGCGATTATCAAGATCTGATCTACAGCTTACTCCACTAGTTCTCCATCATCTTCAGCCCGTCCATTCCGGTGAGAAAGCGGTGTCGTAGGCAGACCTAGCACCCAAGAAAGGAGATAGCAAACGTTTACCACATCGTCACGTCCACCTCTGCCTCTCCGAACGTGCTTGTCCGTGTAACCTCGAACGAGGTATTCTGCGCTGAGACATCTGCACCGTGCCCCTCGTAAATCTCCGGCAAACGTTCCTTCAGGAACCTCAGTATGTGCCTGTTGATCTGCTCGAACTCAAGCAGGAATCCATCGTGACCATCGGGCGACGGGATCATGGTAAGCTCGGCACCGGGGATGTGCTCTGCAATTTCGTGTTGCTCGCTCGGCGTGAATAAACCGTCCGTCTCAATCCCAATGACAAGCGCTCTAGGTGGAAGACTCGACAGGATACGTGCCAGGGCTGCGGATTCGTCCAATCCTTCCAATCGCCCTCGGACGACGTCGTGCGTATCCATTTTGCGGGTGATGTGAATATAGCAGTTGGCGTCGAAGCGTGCAGTAAACTTGTCGCCTTGGTACCGCAAGTAGGATTGTGCGGAATAGATCGAGAGCGCCGGCATCTCAGAAGGCGTACCCTGTCGAGAGTGCCGGTGGCCCTCGTTATGGAGAGCGACATAAAGGTGAGTTGGAGATGAAGCATCAGGCGTCAATGGGGGCGTGGCGAGCTCCTCGCTTCTGTTACCCGCGAACCGCTGTGGCTTTCGTCCAAAGCGACTCTCGAAAGAGTCGCGCGATCGATAAGTGAGGAGCGCAGCCATACGTGCAGCCGCGAGCCCAGTATTTGGAGGGGAACTCGACGTGTAGTACCCATCTGCATAAGCCGGGTCACTGTAGATGCTTTGCCGTTGAGCCTCACCCCAGCTGATGCACCAGGCACTATGCCGTGCTGAAGTAGCGATGGGGATTATATGGCGTACGTAACCTTTGGGTGTACACAAAGGCCACTCGAGGACAGTCATTCCACCCATCGAACCGCCAACGACGACGGCGACGGACCGCACACCGAGATAATCCAGCAGCAGTTTGTGCAACCTGTAGGACATAGATTAGCACTAGAGGAGCTCCTGACATGGGTCCTCGCGTACCCCACGTCGTCCCGAATCGTCGTGGAAGGAAATCCAGGACCATACGGCTTCCCAGTTCCGGGATTGATGGCAACGGGCGAAGCAGAGCCATAAGGCGATCCCATGACATTCGCGCAGACTATCAAGTATCGCGCAGGGTCAAACGCCTTGCCGATTCCCATAAGGGGCCCCCACCTGGAAGAATCGGAGTCAGTCGCACCACCTTCGAATCCTCTTGGAAGTATCGTACCAATCCTCGACATCAGAACTCCCAGTGAAAGCATGGCAAATGATCATGACATTATCCCGTGTCTCGTTAAGCACTCCCCAGGTTTTGTAAGCCACGGGAACTTGGCGCAGTACGGCGCCAGACTCGAGTGTAAACGAATCGACGGTATAAATATTTTGCCCGTGAATTAGTGCAGCGTAGTCGGGCATGTCACTCGGTGCAGACATGCTTTTACAATTTGGAAGGGTTCAGAATGGAAAGGATGGCGCAATACCACTCGGGAAGAAACGTATCAGATCAGGACGACAGAAGGGATGTACATGTAGTCTAGAGGCGCGACGAGGCGAATTTGGGAGGGTAGCGGTCAAGTTCCGGGAACCTGCGGGTTTTCGGGGGGCTTTAGGAGCCTTCGGTTCAGCACCGCTTGGCTCCCAGCATAATTTTGGGCTATTTCACGAATAGGAACGAGTTTAGGTGACATGAGCGACAATATTACAAAAATGGGCAAGTCCAACCATGAGGATTTCTTTCTCCGCCCCTCATCCGGCACTGCTAGGAAACATGCACCTCCTTCCTAAAGTGCTTTGGAGCTCTGCGGCGATCATCTCCACCCTGCTGCTGCTGCGTGCTCTCCTGAAGAAACGAGGAACACGTATTCGTCAAATCTCTCCCTCAACAGAACGTGTTCTCATACTTGGGGCGTCTTCCGGCATCGGCAAGGAAATCGCCCTTAACTACGCCAGGCGGGGTGCGCGTTTGTGTATTGTTGCTCGACGAAAGGAAGTCCTTGCAAGCGTTCTTCAGGAGTGCCAGGCGAACGGAGGCTCGGCGTCTGCTATTGCTCTGGCCGCCGACTTTAGCAATGTAGATGACTTGATTAATGTACGAGATGCGGTTGAACGCGGTTCGTTGCCTTCCTTGCCCTCCAACTCGGCGGCGTATATTGATCCTACATAGAATGGCAGGGCCTTGATACGCTGGTCGTTTGTGCGGGTGTTTCTGCATTACAGCCACTACTTCGGGTAGCAGGCTCCACCAAGGACTTCCCACAAACCACTGCCACTGGTATCAAACGCACTGGCGAAGTCGCACAAGCCGCTCTCGCAGGGAATTATCTTGGCCCTCTGCTATCAGCTGTTACATTTGTATGCTTCATTGTGCCGCATCCTTTTACGTGGTCCACTCATGCAATTACTGTGCAGATCCCCATGTTAGAGTCAACCTCTCTCTCTCCCTCGATTTGCCAGATATCTTCAATAGCCTCCATCATCCCTGCACCAACTCGTTCACTGTATGGATCTACAAAAGCCGCTTCGTTTATCCTCTACCGGTCCCTTTCGATCGAACACCCTCGAATCCGCTTCTCCATCGTCTGCCCTGCCACTGTAGAAGGGGATTTCCGAGGCTCGGCCGTAGACTCTGGGAGTGTGAGAGAAAGTTTAAAGGGTGCGTTGAAGGCCGAGTATGTGGCACGCGAGTGTATAAAGGCGGTGGACGATAGGACCAAGCTAGTCTTGCTGCCGAAGGTATATTGGTTGATCAACCTCGTCTCGTGGATCTTACCGAGTGTAGTGGAGAGAGGCGCAAGGAAGAAGTATAATTTCTAGACATAGCGAGTGTTGCAAGAAGGTACACATGTCCATAACCATAGTAGCTACAACCAACACTCCTAATAGATAACAATTCGACCTTGTATACATAGGCTGATTGGGACGAAGCCTGCACGGTGATACATTACTGGGGGGGATGACCTGAGGATGGAGGAACGAGTGACGCGTCAGCAGGCGGGCTGTAAGGGGGAAGCATGGTCGTTGCAGTCATAGGCTGGGGTGACGTAGGGGACAAGGGTCTCAACACCTGCGCTTGCATTTTCATTTGAGATACTTCCGCGGCCGTGACTGGGGGGGGATACAAGGACGTTTGCTGTGGAATAGGTAGGACGGGTGGACGTGCAGACGAAGACGGAATCGTCAAACGCGGTGGACGCGGAGATGTAGTTATGGCAGTCTCCCCAAGACCATCATACACGGATGGTGCATATGTAGCCACTGTGAGTGGAGGGGATGACTCACGAGTGGGAACGTCTGCGGCAGCTACTTGTGATTCCCACGGTTCATGTAGTGAGTGGGAAGAGACAGATCCCTCTGGTACATTGTACAGAGGATATTGTTTCCTGCGGTCCCCTGTGACTGGTGCACCCGCGAGGAGAACGAACCCTTCGTGGTCTCCTTCGGACCCAATGTAACCTGATTTGCTATATTGTGCCGTTCCATAGAAGGGAGTGATATTTGCTGGTGGAGAACCAGACCCGTGAGGATAGTCGCTGAGTAGAAGCCGATCGTCAGGCTCGATAACCTGAACGCCTCGCTTTCTCCGTCGATAGAAGAGCCAAAGCACGATGAGACCTATGAGTACCAGGGCGCTGATCACTCCCGCTATAGAAGCAATTTTGGCGGTGTCGTTGGGAGCAGGCGTTGACAGAGGGTCAGGCTGCTCCGAAGTGATCTTCAGGTAATCGAACTGGATTGCCCATGAGCTCAAATGGCAGTATTTCAGGTATGGTTCACTCACAAGGAATAAACTCTTGGGCTCCAACTTGACCGTCAAACTATGCAAGTCCTCATTCATCCCTTCTTTGGAGAACACGAGCTGGTTGAACAGCCACTGGTCTTCACCGCTAGGTCTATGTTGAAAGAAATCAACGATCTTGTCGTCCATGATGAAAGTTAAGTTGGCCTGTGCAGGGTAGCCGATTTGGGTTTGGTTGCCATTTCGAAGGATGCCATAAACATAGCAGGCAGAACCTAGAGAGGATGTTAGGATGCGAAAGGAACACCAGGAGGTCTCTTCATACCAGTAAAGATTACCTTGAAATGCGCGTCGCCCTTCCAGCTTGATGCACTGCATTGGCACGAAGTCAGCACCGAGTGTAACGACTAGCTAGAGGTACATACTCGCGCCAGGTTGATTGATAAATGTTCGTACGTTCCTGCTCTGGTATCACTGCTGCACACCTCGACATGCCGCTCAGCCTCGCGTGCCTCGGAATATCAAAGCGACAAAACTACACTCACTCGTCGCAGTGTCCACCGACATTCCAACCATCACTATATTGGATTCGCGGATCGGCGTCGTCGGTGGTCGTGTTTATGGCTGAAGCGCGCACTCCACTCAGGGCATCCGACCACGCCAACAGGACAAATATTAGCGTGGCCTGGCGCCACAAGAGATT
>Ga0307513_10001907_pt1 | contig 29635 bp, 25 predicted proteins | sample 15_EM_MG_FD_202174 | JGI IMG/M metagenome (GOLD analysis project Ga0307513, IMG submission 202174) | Populus trichocarpa ectomycorrhiza microbial communities from riparian zone in the Pacific Northwest, United States - 15_EM | ecosystem: Host-associated > Plants > Roots > Unclassified | place... | reverse complement strand
ACCCCTCCTCCTTATATAGACATTTGAGGTTACACGGTGCTGACTCATACCCAAGGAAACCCCTAGAATCCACCAGAACATACATGATGTTTCTCGCTTAGAAATAGGAAATCGTACATAATTAACAAAAGCACACCCTTATACCGACTCCAACTCATTAGTATCTCCTGCGGTGTCAACAGTGCCGAGTTTTCCTACATCCCGCTAATTGGACTTTTGCGTAGATTCGGGCAGTACACAATAGCAGTCTTTTCTAAAAAGGCTTTGGCATTACAAGTAGTAAGAGAACTCACGTGGGACACAGACACTTTTGTGCCTAGGATGTGGAATTTGGCCTCCGCCAAGCGCACTTTGTCCTGCTCGTTTACACTCTCTAAAGTCAGGTTAATGGTAAAGACAGATGGATAGGTAAAACTCAAAAAGCACGCCTGATAGTACTTTCATACCGTAGAAACTTGAATAATTGAACCGTGTGCTATGTCGTTGGACTTTCCTCTCTCAGTAAGGGTCAAGAAATTTTTGTTTTTTTCTGTCTCGGAAGGGGGAAAGGGGCTGTGTTTTTGCTGTGTTTTTCTCCCCCGTTCCAGAGAAGGAAATTCTGGACTTCATAGCACACGGTTCAATTATTCAAGTTTTTACGGTAGATCACCATACCTATCTCTAGATTTCCACATCTGCCTTTATTTCTCTGTATTTTCCCGTAATTGTTGAAGCTAATAATATCCTTCAAAGACCAAGGACATACAAGCATTGTGAAATATTTTAAGACACTTCAAGATATATGTTGATATCTGAAGTTATTCCTAGATACATCATGATCATAGTTGAAGATATTTCTAGATATGATATCTGGAAATATCTTTAAATATCTAGAAATATCTAGAAATACCTGGAAATATATTCAATATCCAGAAATATCTAGAAATACATTCAGATATCTGAAAATATCTTCAGATATGATACCTAGAGATGTTTCTAAATATTTCTAGTAGATAACCAAAGATATTTCTAGTTATATGAATATATTTCTATATTTATAAATACATGAATATAGTTCCAGATATTTATAAATACATGAATATATTTCCAGATATACAAAGATATTTCTAGATATATGTATATATTTCTAGATATAAGAAGATATTCCAGGCATATGAATATATTTCTAGGTGGATGAATGTATTTCTACTGGTGGGCATAAGAATATATTTCCAGAAATACAAATATATTTCTAGATATAAGAATATATTTCTAGATATGATAGATGAATACTATATTTCTAGATATAAGAATATATTTCTAGATATTTCAAGATATATGTAGATATATGATGTAGACATATATGTAGATATATTATGAAAATATTTCTAGATATTTGGTTAGCTCTAGCTTACTCTCTCAACACCCTTATTAATTTCACCAAGTTATTCATTTATGTAGCCAAGAATCCAGAGATCAATATTTTCTACTAATTCTCACACCATTTTTTGACTTGAGAGTCTACTGCTCTATAGAATTACTTGCGCAAAAGGCCATGATCAGAATTTCTGGAGCAGGTCATATAAGAGTATGCTTATTTTCAAAGCTTCCTGGTTTCAAAAGTCCATGCAGAGTCCAAAACTGTGATAGGTCTTTTGGTGCGTTATAATAGCTGCCAGTGAATGTTTTTTCCTGAGCTAAAAATTGCTGCAGTTGAATAACTTTTGATTGTGTCGTGAGTTGGGTAATGGTATCGCTATTTACCAAACCTTAACCAGGGTATTAAAATCTGTACTATCCATATTAAATATCTCAAATGTCTTACCGAAATCGAGTTAGTAGTTGTCCTGTGGTGTTCAAGATCAATGACGGATGTACTGTACTTGAGTATGGGTCTTTACTATGCAGACTATCTAGACTGCACTGTATCTGTATGGGGACATGAACCACCTCCTCCTCACTTGTACCAAGACTAAACGATTCCTATTCTGAATACCATACTGTGTGGATGGGCTATGGGTATATGGTGGCTGATTACGTTGATGGCTTTCATGACGCGGCTAATAGATCTCTGTCCTGTATTTAAGACCCTTCTGTACGATAGCAATGAACAAGGAAGGGACGCTCCCTTCAACGCCTTACCCGGGGGGCCTCCCGCAGTACTCATCACCACCACCACATACCTAACAACCTCTCATCTTCATCTCAGCGATACACAAATCCTCCAACACCTTTCCCGTGAGTATCCCCGTACGCATCTCCCCTTGCATACCGATTTCCCCTCATTAGTCCTATCTCCGGAAACAAGAACAGCCCCGGAGCATGAAGCTATCACCAATCCATTGTGCATACCCCCCCCCCCCCTTACGGCTATCTATATCTCTTCGTCATGCTTGCCCTCAATCCTCAGTTCACTCCCCACCCTCCAACCCCTCCTCCTTCACTAGAGTATATCTAATACCCGAATTCTAGTAAAGTAAAAGCACAGCTTAGAAAGCTACAATGATGTATTTTTGTACGCCCACCCGGGAGGATGGAGTGCACGAATCAACAGGCAAAAGTTCACTACGACCGCCCTCGCCGAATTAAGAATTTCCAGGAAGAATTTCTCCCACGGTGTTAGGGATACACTCGCCGCTGCTTCCTACTTTTCCCTCAGCACGACATAAGTCCTGTTTAATGATCGACAACAGCTCTTGAGGGCCTGGCACAAGTATTATGATACCTTCCTTACATCCCCGCCAGCACCCCCCAGACAGGCTTTTTTTTCTATTTTTTATTAAAGGGGGGGGGGGGGGTTTTTTGGCTTTACCCTCCAATTGAAAAACCTAGAAATGCCAGTAATTCCAGTGCGCATTTCCTCTTCGAAGTTATCATATCCAAGGACTAGCCAAAGGGATCACGAGCGCCGGAACCTCCACTGAAGTGCGCAGCCCCACCCTCCCCTCTGACAACCCTACGGCTCTGCTGACTACACAACCACCAAATCCACTACTAAAAGTACCGATCCCGCAAAAGTTCCCTACGGTAGTACAACATTGTAGAACGGGGCACATGACTTTGGTACTATTATCATTCAAGACACTGCAGGGATCATGGTGGTGGTGGTGGTGGTGGTGGTGCGGAGTACTGCGCGGCAGCAACAGCACAGCGGCGCAGGGCGCGGTGGGGTAGTGAACGCCTGAGATGGAGTGTTGTTGGTGGGCAGTGGATGGGGTAGCTGGGGAGGAGAGACTAGAGGTTCCGCCCGGGTGTAGGGGAGAACGAAACTGTGCTTAGGCGCAAAAATAGACTGAATCAAAGACCGATTACATACAGTATAGAGTACAGGTGCAGAGCATGCTCCATGAACATAAGTAGCATGAGCTAGGAATGAAATATATTGTTCTCTCTCCGCCCCCGTTTTCCAAATCCGATGCAATACAATAGAGAATACCTTCCTACTTCTCTTAGCACTCTACATGCAATGGAGGCCGTGATCGGAGACCAATTTACAGTATAGTATATACAAACTTGCCATATCGGTATCATAGGTATTGCACAATTCTATCGCGCCCAGGGCAACACGATCATTCGATAGATAGTTAGACCAGACACCGGATAGAGTTCTTTCTACTACCCGGTCTTTGCAAAAATAAGTACATAGTCTCGTTCATATCACTGCTCGTGCCCATACATGCACACTCACTCGCCCACCCTTACCACTACTACCCTTTCACCTAGCAAGTAAAACCACCTCCCCCACCCAACTCCAAAAAAAGGTTTTCCAATCAAACCAGTCAACAAACTACAATGCTAACTAAATATACCAAGCAGAAACTAAGAGAAAAACAGGAAAAGGTGAACAGGTGAACAGGTGAGAAGAGAATGTAAAAAGTAAAGGGAAAAAAACAGCGATTAGGACCACTTCTTGCCTTTCATTTCCTCGAACGCCATCCTCATTCCTAGACTCATCCGTTCGGGCCTTACCTCCTGTGGCAGAATCACACTTCCTCTCCTCCGATTGATGGAGGTTCCGGCTGCGGGTTGGAAACTGCTAACGTCTGGGTCTAGACCTGTCCCACCATCCACACCGCCGATAACGCTTTCGGGTTCGCCATCGAACGCCGATGCAGCGACTTCGGCTGCGTGTGCGGTTTTATAAGGAGATGCTGTTGGGGGGACGGATGCGGAAGGGAAGGGTGAGGTTAGGCGGTATGAGGATACTGAATCATTTTTGGCGGTGGTGGGGGAGGGTGGCTCGCTGGCTGGCATATCTGCTAGGATGTCGGCGGATGAGACTTGTTTTATGGATTCTGTGCCTGGGTTTAGGGCTAGGTCGGCAGCCAATGGTGATAGGACTGGTGAGGGGCGGCCGGAGACTGGGGCTTCGTCAGGGACTTCTGGAATGGTTGCTGGGCTGGCGCATTTACGCAATGGTGTGGGGGATTTGGAGGAGGTGGAGCCAGATAGGGCTGCGAGGGGGCTGTTCCTGGCAATTGCCATGGGGAGGCTGGCAGCGTTGGGACTTCTGCCAAAGAGTTTGAGAGGGGGTTCATCTTCTTCAGGGATGTTTGGGTGGGATTTTCCTTTGGGTACATCGTCTTCGTCTGGCACGTCGTATTTGGCGATACTCCGTCTGCGGAAACGACCGCCGGGGATAGGCACAGATGGCTCCCTGCCTGAGGGCTCCCCCCATCCAATGCTTGGTAATGATGAGGCTATAGGCGCAGTGTGCGGCTCTTCGCCTACCGGGGTCCGAGAGGTTATAGGCTCTAGCGAGAGTGATGGGTTGAAGGAGGCACTTATGCCTCCCCGTACTGCTGTGAACCCACTCCGCATTCCAAGAGCTTTTCCGAATGTGAGTGACAGGTCCGCTTGAGGAGATGGGGCGGAAGATGGGATGGGTGTGAATGACGGTAGTGGGGGGAAGGATTGGCCGGAGAAGGGTGAACGCTGAGACGGGGGTTTAGTAGTATTAAGGAGAGCAGCGTAGTCCCGATGGGGCGGTGATTCCTCTCTTTCTGCTACAGTCTCGTCCATATCAAATAAATCATCCTCATCGTCATTCATAGTTTCCGTGTCAAATGCCCCTTCTAGGTCTCCATTTACCTCCTTAGCCCGATTGCCACTCGTTTCGCCCCCAAACTGCACCTCTTCAAATGAATCATCGACTAAAGCTTTGGATTCTGTAGATGTCTCGGAGAGGGTCGTAGGAACCACTAGCTCGGCCCCTTGTGTCATCTCTAGGTTGAGCAATTTCGCATTCCCAATCTGCTCGACTTTTCCAGAGTCGCCGAGTCCCTCCTTCCCTGCCCCCACCACGTCTTGGCTACTACTAGATCCAACGAACTCATCGTCATCTTCCAGGCCGTGTTCGTTGTTCACGTCATCCGCCAAACTCCAGTGGACCTTGGCTGGTGGGGGACTGCTGCGTGACGGAACAGAACTCTCGTCCTCAAATTGGAAAGTAACTCTTTTCGGAGATTTCTGTTTGATTCCAGTAGATTTGCCTGTGGTGCCGAACGAACTACCCGAGGATGATTTCAAAGAGGAAGCAAGAGGGGCTGCCGGAGATCCCGGGCTGTTACCCGAACGACCGGGAATAGTAGCAATCCTCGGTAAAGCCGGTTTCGGTGACTGCGGGGGGCTCGACATTATCTCGTTAGAGGGCGGCGATGGCGGGCTCTGGTAGTTTTTATCGAGTAGAGGAAGGTATCGAGGGGTGAAGGCAGCCTGGAGGTCTTTATCGAAAGGCGGAGAGTTGTTCCCGTGGTTTTTGAGCAGCTGCGCAGACGGTGCATTAGGCAGCTCCAATCTCAGCGCGTCATCGAGCGTTGATTCTCCGACATCAGGCGGGACCTGACTCTCGCGTTCCACTCCTGACCAAGTGGAACATATGTTACCATTCTCAGGTCCGGATGCAGCCGTATTCGCGAGGGTTGCATAGGGTGGGGATGCGTCTGTAGTAGTAGCATTGTTGTTATTGCTGATCTGTCCGCCTTCGTTGCCACTTTCTGTTCCTTGTTTTCGCTTCCTTAGCTCATACTCATCCCTTAACTTCCGCCCGAACGCCTTGTACTCGCTTTCCTTCAAAGCCCTGAACGCCTCGATTTCCGCATCTAACTCTTTCCGTCGTTGCTGCAGCCGCTGTAGCAGGTCTGGCTCATTGAGTTCCATGTCAGCATCGGACGGAGGCGATAGAGACGAAGATGACATGATGCTTGTCAACACACGGTACCCGCCGGATGTTGTCGATTTCGTGAGGAGCCTTGCGGAATCCGAGTTTGTGGGCGGGGTCACCGGAGTTGAGAGGGCGTTGGTAGGAAATTGATCCGAGGATGAAGGAGGCATACCCTATCTTGCCGAAGACAGAATATCGCCGTGGTTTGGGGAATCGATGTGCCCAGACACACTCAAATTGTATTTGTTATCGGTACCGGAAGTATTGTGGAGAAAGGCGGGCCAACCCTCAGGGAGCGGATTTCGGTCCGACAGCCTCACTTCTAAGAGAAGGCCGACCTTAAATGCTGTCAATCCAGGGTGGCGGGTTTCAATTGACCGAGGCGCTCCGTGCTCAAACACAGCGGCGAACTTCGGAGGCGTTGAATAAGGAAGGGATGCTGTGAGGAGGAAGAGGTTGTTGGTGGTGATGAGGGTGTGGAGAATCTTTGGAGTGCCTTGGGGAAGGTGGAGATATCATAAGTGATTGTACGGCGAGTCCTTCGTCCAGAGCCTAATATTGTACCAGCAACCTTCACGTTCAACCCCCCAGATTCTCTCGTAGGATTCAAATAAATAAAAGGTACTCGTACATGCCCGGCAGACAGATGCGGAAGAAGTAAAGAAAGAGGATGGCTCGAAGCGAATTTCCCAAACCCGACTCGAGAGAGAATTATTCCGCACTTGTCTCTCCCTCTTCCCTCTTTCGTAATTCTGGTTATACTGTATTCTAATATAGAAATTCAGCTAACTTAGACCAGCGACATAGTCACAATGACAATGCAATGTTAGCCTTGATAACTCTCCATGCCGTACTAGATGTGCTCTACCCTCTAGATGTGAATACCCACCCAGTCTGGGTTTTGCCTGTCATGTCCTCCGTGTTAAGTGCCCTCAAGTTCATCGCGGTATTCCAATCCCCAACACCAGGTTATTCGCACGTTTCACTCTGGTCACTTCATGGTTTCTTGTCATGGTCTGGGGTGCGATCACAGATTCTGGTCACTAGATGAGTCTGGGGGGTCTAGAGCGCTGCCAGAGTCTGGCTAACCTATTCGACCCATCTGGACCTGTAGATCGGTGCCAAAAACTCCCCCAGCGGGTCGCGAAAGATGCTTTTTTATCGTCACACATTTAGCGTCGGGAGGGAGGTCTAGGAGCTTGTGTCAAGAATTGAGAAGTGCTCTCTTAACCTAGGATTTCATGAATTACTCACACAGTATCTGGCTTTTCGCCCGCAGATTGGATGGTCAGAGGAAATTTCTGTGGGTCATCGGGTACTGTACCTGTATCGTACCTGCTATGCTATGCACCTTGGCAGTGAAGGCTGTCGGAGATGAGCCAACTAGTGGTTTTCTACTCAAGCGGTGCCAAGATTCAGGAATATCGTCCAAAGACCATTCCCCATCAGCCATGTCTTTGGCAAATCCCATCCATCTTAGGCCGCCTAAAGTTTGTATTCAAGCACAGCGGGAATCCTCATGTTAATTGATCTATTGTATCAAAAGCGTTGTCACATGCTCGCCAACTTAGATTCTACCCTAAACGTACCATTACGTATCATTAACATTGAGAATGAGGTGGGCAAGGGCTTTTGGCGCCTAGAACATCTTGTGGGGAGATCAAAGGCGCCAACTTGTGACAGGGCATGTATGACACGGGCATCGATTCGAATTGCTGGCAGAATGTGATCCAATTCTGATATGGTAACATAGGCTCCTGCCTGCTAGGAATGAGCCTTCAAGTTTGCTGCCTTACAGCCGTTTAGCCTCGAACAGAACTCACAAGTACCAGTACTATAGGTTAGTGATTACTTATCAAGTCAGCATGAGGGTAGCATCGTACTTTGCAATAAAAAGTACCTACATAAACTTATTGTCATATACGACATTCATTATTACAGTTCGGTGACAAATGTTATCGTCACTTACCATTTTTACACCAAAATTGGCCATTTTTGCAACCACGAAACAGTATCATATCCACCCCAATTAAGTATCTAGAGGCCCAAGGCGCTAGAGGCATATCTTGACTTCACTAAACTGAAATTTCAATCACATCAGACCCATGCTGTGTCATTGGTTGGCCGAAGACAATTGTTTTTCCGTGGGCCCCATAGAAATTCCACAGCTTGGCATGGACAATTAGACTACCCACCTTTTTTGTCTCCACAAGGGCCAATTCATAAGTAATCGCAGCTAAAGTTATATAGACTGAATCAAGCTCCTAGCTACCCATAGACGAAATTTGGTAATTATTGGTATTGGGGATCTTGTTGTGCTGTGGGTTTCGTTTAGGCTTGGTTTCGCTGTGCTGTGACGAGTATCATACTTCACCCGACCGACGATGACTTATGTCCAACTTTAGCTACCGTTATACCGCACTGCATCTTAGTCCGCAGCGAAGGTGTCGATAGTTTTACGGGCCTCTGCGTTCTGGCAGCTGCTGCACCATATAACCTTTTGTCCAACTCAGATAAAGCCACTAGAGGCTACCTGATCAGGTCTGTCAGCCTTCGGTATCAGGCCAATTATTTGGTGCACTTGTACTGCTCCATGCGGGGCTTAACCCGAATACAGTACTAGCACGATACGGCTCCGATCCCCCTTCTTCTTCAAGCTGACTCTCTTCTTGTACTACTGTATGGTATCGTACAATGCTATGCTATACACTGACTCTGGCAATGTTCTCATACCCTGGGTGGTGAGAGCGGGTAGACCGGTGAGGCCGTCGGAGGTGTTTAGGGAGATGAAGGGGCTTGTACATTCATTATGTTTTACCGTAAGGTCCGATTTATGGACTGTAGGCTTAGTTAGGTGGGCAGTCGAGCTATTATTGCCATAGAAAGCTCGAAGAGAATATAAAAATAAAAAAATATAAAAAAATATAAAAATTATGTATTATAAAATATATAAAATATATATATATAAAAAGTATATATAAGGGATATATAAAAAATATATAGAAAAAATATAAAAAATAGAAGTAAAATATATATATCATATATAATATATAATATTATATTATATAAAAATATTTAATTAAAAAAAAGTTCCCACACCCCACTTTTTACCTTAGGGTGAGTACAAGTACCGTCCCTAGACAAAATTAACTGCCAAGAGGACGGCGGGGGAAATTTTATCCACGACATCAACCCCACAACTTATAAACCAATAAAAAATTACATATTAGAAATGTAAATACATAGTAGAATACATAGCAGAAATTTATTCAGAGAAATTTCTCCAGGTGGTGTTGGAAGTGCCCAGTGACGAGGGCTGCATTCCCATCGATCGTTGCTAGGCGGTTAATTTTGTCCACGTACCATACATGTCAACGGCGACAGAATAGCGGGAGCTCTCTTTTAGTAACTGCTTTCGGAAGCCTCTCTAGTGACATTGTAAACTTTGGCCACAATTTGTTTTACTACATAGTGGGAAGAGAGGGCAAGCGAAGCGTCTCCAAGGGCTAGCAGTTGAGCGATCGGTCGAGCTGTGCCCATAGCCTACCGACTGTGCCAAAGTTCCTGCCTCGATTGTGTTGGGAGGGAGAATTTCCATGAGCTGGTCTCGCACCTTTGGGGAGTTTGTGTGTTTAGCCAGTAAAATATAGTTATAATTATTTTGTCAAAATTAGCCAAAGGACACTGGGTAGTCTGCGTGAGGTTGCTTGGGGCTCAGAGTCCGGGGGAGAATCCTGGAAGTGGGCAGTAGGGGTCCTCAAGGTAGGATCGCAAAGGCGGTCTTTCAATTTGGGCTGGGAGACGATTGGCTAAAAGGAGCCAAGATGGCGAGGGAGCCCGAGGGGACGATGTCCACTCCTCAAGTCGGTTCCCTGGCACTAAAGGGGTTAGTCAACGCTGGAAAAGGGCGATCATATCCAAGCCGGAGCCTCCCAAACACCGCACCACAGTTGCTTGACGACTTTTGAAGGGTACTCTGAGTCCGACCAGGGATTCTAAACATAATTGGCCGGATCCAAACCCCCTCTGAACTGAGGAACGATCTTTGCGATCCTACCTTGAGGACCCCTAGTGCTGGCTCGCTTGCTCGCTCTTTCGTTAGCTGGGCCGTTCGTTCACTAGCTAGTTCGCTCGTTCGTTCGTTCGCAGCCACTACGACGCAACCGGTCACTCGAAGCCGAGAGTCATTCCACCTCACGAAAACTTAAGCTATCATTGCCTGCCTACGCAAATCGTGAATCTCGTACGCCAACAAAATTCAGTATTCTTCAAATGGCATAATAATTTTGTCATAAGAAAGTGATCCTTTGGGCTCCACTTTGCCGCCAACGATCATTACCTGCGAGCAATACAACCGGACTACGACCTGGTCGAATATTGATGAATTTAGTGTATAAAAAAACCAATTAATTAAGAAAAGTCAAAATAAGAAAGCCGATATGATCCTCCAGTAAATTCCCAACACACTGACTCCAATGATAACTGAGTCCTACAATAAATAGAGTCCACAATATCAAATCAATTTTCGCTCCCTCCTCTCCTGCCATGTTTTCTTCTGACACTCAACCTGCTCCTCCATGTTTCCAATAGTAGCTGCATCTGTATTTCCCTCATCACTTGGATTTGTGCTCCCTTGGACTGGTCCTGAATAGTAATAATTAGACTCTGATATAAGACAATGGGTGAACTTGAATGTAAAATGGGATGAGATGATAAGTCTGATTAATCCAATGGGTAATAAAGGGAAAGGGGGGGTATACCACTTGTAAATTGAGTGCCATCCTGAATAAACCCAGAAGTGAGACCTTGATTATGTGTATAAGAAGGAGGTTGAGTTGCATGACTGCCACTACTAGTGGAAGTTGGAAATTGATGGTGGGATGTAGAACCAATTTGGTTTGAAGTATTGGATGAAGTAGCGGTATATGAAGGCTTTGTCTCTGAGGCTGTAGACATAATTCCTGAAAAAAGATCAATAGAAATGCTGTTAACCTTCTGACTGACTGAGGGTTGCTAAATTGAAATAATTTGAGAATTCTATCATGTTTGGCAAAAATCGATACACAAAGAATTGGGAATTGGACATGTTTATACCTGAAATTTTCAATCTATGACTAAGAGAAGATACTATTAGAAAAATAACTGAAAAAGTGAAGCAAATAGGAAGAGATTGTAAAGAAATATACTTACCCAAGTAGCGAAAATAGTAAAGTAATAGGAGATATGTGTGTAAAAAAGTATAGAAGCTATTGGAATCTGAGCTTCTGATAGAACAGATAGTGAAGGGATTGGTTAAATGAAGTATCGAATTTCAGTATATTCTCTGTATCGAAAAAAGAGAACAGAAAGAGTGTGGATGGCTTCTCTTTATAGAAGAGTATAGTATATTGTATTATTGAATAATAATAACTTCTTATAATAAATATATAACAAAAGGACTTGTTACATGTGGAAAATGCGCAGTTTGATAATACCGAAATTATGATACAAACTTAATATAACTTTAGGCAATCTTACTAGTGTTGGTTTTAAATCGATATCCCAATATAAAAGTATTATTCTTATATTACACAATCTCGCTAGTCCTTCTAACCTTATTCTATCATATAATAGTAGAATTTGATAGTGAGTTTTTTAATTTAGCATATTGGTTGCTAGATTGAGGCTCAGCCTTCATATCCTAGTAACATAAGGGGTTGTCTTAGGTTGAGTCAGATGTACAACAAAGTGTGTCATACAACCATTGTAAAAGAAAATATGATCATCATATTTTCGGATATTATTCCCTGAACAGTTGACACTATCTCCTTGAAATCCGATATCCTCCTAATATAGTTAACACCACCTCCTTAAAATCCGATATCATCTTCTTATCTCCTTGAAATCCGATATATTCCCAATATAGCCAGTACCATCTCCTTAAAGTCCAATATCATTTTTTAAATAAGTAATACTATCCACTTGCAATCCAATATCATTTTCTAACTACATTATACTATCTCATTGAAATCCAATATTATTCCTGAACAGGTAACTTGAATACAATATTCTTGAAATCCGCTATTATATCCTAAACAGATGATACTATCTGAGTCATCTTGAAATCTGATATCATCTCTTTAGCAGGTGATACATCATCTTGAAATCTGATGTTATCTTATGAACAGGTGATACTACTATTATGGAATCCGATATCATTCTCTGAGCAGTTGATAGTATCTTCTGAAATCTGGTGTCATCCCCTCAGTAGGTGACACTACTGTTTTGAAATCCGATATCATTTTCTAAACAGCTGATAGTACCTTCCTCAAATTGAATGTCATCCCTGATACATGTGATACTAGTATCTCCATAAAGTCCGACGTTATCTCCTGAATAGGGGATATCAGCTGTTTAACATTTCATATAATTTTCTGAATACAAAATACTATATTTTTAAAATCTAATATCATCTTCTGAACAGGTAATACTATTTCACTAAAATATGATATTATCTTCTCAATGGAAGGTACCAGTATTTTCTTGAAATCTGATATTAGATACTATTAAATAGCAAATACTCTATTTCAAAAGTATAATATTATTACATTCAAGTAGATAGATAATACCGGGTTCTCAAAATCTATAATTTTCTACTAAATAGGTTATACTATATTTCCTGATATTATCCAAGTATTTTAAATATTAGATACTATTCTATTGTAGTCCTCAGGCTAAGTATTCTTTTCTGAATACTAGATGATAGTAGAACCTGCTTAAAATCTTCTATTATTTCTTAAAAAGTTAATGCTTACTTCTTAGATCTGATATTATTTCTAAACATGTTCTACTAATATCTTAAAATTTCTATAATATCTTAAACTGATGATATATCTGCTTGAAATATAATTTTATCTTTTCAACGGGTAATATGATTTGTTTAAAATTCAATAATATTATTACCTTCTAAATAGGTAATAATTACTACTTAAAATCGGATACAATTTTCTGAATCATTGATCTCATTTTCCTAAAGGTTGATATTATTATCTAACTATTTAAGATTCTATTCTTTAAGTTAAGTTCTGTATTCTCTCTTGAACTTGCTATAATATCTTAATAATAAATCTTCTTTCTGTAATACTAGTAGGTTACTATACTGTTTTATTGAAATTCTTGACTAGCTTCTTAAATTATATATTCGTATTCTTATAGCTTAATTTTGTTAATATCAATAGTTTCCCTTTATTGATTTTTATTTTTATTTGTTATTATTTTTAGAATTACTTTTAATCCAAGTTGTATTAACTATATCTACTTTGTTTTATGTTTTGAGAATAGTTTGAAACTCTAGTAATATTAAAGATTAGTTATATATTATAATAGCTCTATAATAATAACTTACTTGATTGAAACTAGTAGTCTTTTTGTATCAATTAGCATTCTTTAACAATGTTTAAGTTTATTACAGGTGTATGCTAATATTAATTTAGTAATAATTATTTAATTAACAGAATTGATTTAATTGGTACTAAGCAAATAAAATCTAATATTAAACTACTTTCTCTAAGAGTCAGCACTTTATACTCCTATATAATTTGTAACTCACTTGCCATAAGCTATAAAACTTATTACTAATGTATAAGAGAAGAATCAATATTATCTCTTCTACTTTTACCACACCCCAATTCTAAAATTCCTTGTATTTCTATTAGTAATTTATAACAATTATCTTATACCAGTTTTTCTAATATTGTGAGAAGTCTAAGATAATGTTAGAGGGTATTAAGTTAAGATTAATAAATATACATACCACTTTGTTGCATCTAGCACTCTAGGTGTATGTGTCTAGTAATTAATTCTTCCGAAAACGGCATATTAAAGAATGGGGGTGTCTGGCAGGGATGGTTGTTAGGCCTCCCGTTTTCCTTCTTGGTGTACTGCCACTGGTTATCCTACTACTTCCTAAAGTAATTGACCCTCGTGAAATGTTAGGAGATGTTCTAACTCGGAGAGAGCGGATAGACCTGGAAAGCATCATTGATCAGGTTTCCCGAACATCTGTCCTTCTAATGGTTACCCGGCCTTATCCACCCCAGGCATCCCCGCAATCCGGGAACTTTTTTTTTAACCCTCCCCAAAATTGGTGACAACAATGGAACCCATCACTCTAGCCGGGTTTCTGGAACAGGCCCAGCAAATCCCAATTTCCGATACCCTATTGAAAGAGATTCGTACCACGTTAATCCGAGAAACCAAGGCCAATGCTCCAAGAGCGGCCGAAAATGAGAGGTACCCTGTCCTGTCTACTGCTTGCTTCTATGCAATAGCTGAGTTTTACCTAGTGAGGATTTAGGCTCACTCTTCAATCTCATCCTTCAGACAGCGGAAATTCCTAGCTTACGTCAACAACACCGTGCACTTGCATCCGATACCATCTCCACATGGCTGATTCGATCCGCGAGCTCAACTCCACTGCTTGGGGCTGTGGAGGGGAGCCCTGAAGTCTGGAACTCACTAGCTAATATTGTGTTCGCTTACTTTGATGAGGCTACTAGTGCATTATCTAAGGCTCTCAAAGACCTTTTCGGGAATATTCTCTCGTCCCATCCGGATCCGCAATTCAAGCGGTGCCTAGCGAAGAGCGCGCTTGCAGCACGGGGCAAGAAAGTTGGGTATTATGTATTTGAGGTACTCATGAGAAAGGGGGTAGGGGCAGAATGGGTTTTCGACAAACATGGTGCAATTGTCGGAGAAATGTTGATGTCACTGAGAGATCGGACACTCTCCCCAGTCATCGGTAAAGCTGTGGTTGGGCTGTTAGCCGCAAGAAAGGCTGAACTAAACGACTTGCGCCGCTGGATGGAATGCTGGGAAGAGCCGCTGAGGACTGCCTTAAGATCTGAGGAAGTACGAGGGAATGTGCAAGTTTATTCCCTACCAGGGCTCTTCCGGCTGTCGCCCGAATGCTTTGTGCTTTTCGTCCGGGGGATAGGGCTAGGAAGGTATAGCCGAGGAAATGCGAGCAGTGGAGGTGAGGTGGATTTGATGAGTCTTCTTTGCTGTCTCAAAGTTGGGCGGGATCTAGGATTTGTGGACGAAATAAGTGCGACACGCCTAATGTTATCCTACATCCAGATACTCGACTGATTGTGACTCTGTAGGTGATGCAGCCAATGCGGATAATAGCGATTCCTTGGGTCCCACTCCTGTACAGCTTCCATCCTCCTTTATTTCGCCACTCCTCTCACATGCACACGAGCATATCCGTCTCGCTGCACTCGCTTTAACGACGTACTCTCCAACTCTCACAAAACCCCTTCCAACTTCTGCCTTCCGTATATTGAAGTCAGCACTCCCACCACTACATGCAGAAACTGACGCAGAGGTGAGGAACCTGGTAATTGGGAGTATAAGGCAACTTATAGAACGTTTGGGTAGTACTTCCTATGCCCTCGGTAAAGACCTGCAAGTGCTTCAGAAAAGTGCCCTTCGTCTACCCAAAGATCAAACTATCCCCGCGAGAATACTAAGACTCGAAGAGAACATCAGAGAAACAGCTTCCTTTCTGAGCTGGTATTTGAACTTTCTCAAAACTCAATTAGCCCCTGGGTCGAATTACCAGCGTGCTGTGACGGCACTGAGAGTTCTGGCCATGATTATCCGTTCGGGAGTCGATCCGTCATTGGTGGGACCGGACGACAAAGCGGGTAAAAAGAAAGGGTTACTGCGCTGGCCTCCAAGTGTTCAGGTGGATTTATTTGACAAAGCGATGAAGAGGGTATTAATCGATTGTTTATTCAGTCCCTTTGATGATTTAAGATCTATGGCAGCAGAAGTGTTGAGGTTCTCTCCTGACTGTGGCGGGTCACTACGGGCAATTTTGGAAAGGGGGCTCAGGGTGATGAATACTTCCGGAAGAGCTAGAGATGCAGATGGTGTTGCTAGATCTATCGACCTATGGTTCCATCATGCGGTGAAATGTTCTCCGGAGGCGAAAATTGAGGAACTTTGGGGCTTGGAAGTTTCTGCTCAAAGTGACCAGCTGTGCGCGGTCAACTGGGTGTTGCGTGTGTTGGAATTGGATTATCTCAAGGTCGCCCGAGAGGACTTCCAGAGGGCTGTTCGAGAGAGACCTATCCATGGCCTTTTATCTGGGCTCAGACTCATATTTGAGGGGCGAGAAATTTATGAGTGTGCTTTCGAAGGTCCCACAGGGAAGTTTATCGTTTCTCAAATCCTTGAACACTGCGTGGATATCTGGCGGATGTCTAAGGACATTTTGTGCTTTGTTAGCCCAGAGGGATATGTGCCGCAGGAGATGATGGACGAGGAAGCAGAAGAGGATAGCGATGATGCAATGGGCACACAGAATGTTATGAGCTATTGTTGGAGAGCAGTCAAAGAATCCAGGTGCGCAGTCGTTTCCTTGTTCATAAAAAATCACTCGTCTTCAAATTGTTAACACCATTCGTAGTGCACTCCTAGGCGCAATTATTAGTAACGCTGATTTTGGGTCGGGCCCTCAACCGCCACTATCCAAACAGAATTTCTCTGACATTGGAAATGTCCTATTAGAGCAACTGTTAGATATCCGTCATCGGGGCGCATTCTCCGCGGTGTCTCCAAGTTTTATAGATCTCTGCTCCCGGTGCTTAGCCACCCAAACCCTTTCTGATCTACCTGAACAATGGCTATCTAAGAGCATTCTTCAAATAACGGGTAGGTCTAACTTGATCACCCGGCGTTCGGCTGGTCTCCCCTCCCTAATTGTTGGCATTGTAATTGCGGACCCACACCCAGATCGTCCTTTGCTCAGGTCGACTTTTGAAAAGTTGGAGGAATTCGCGCGCTTGCCCGCTGTCCTCTCAACGGACGGAACAAAAGTTAACCTTCCACAAGTCCATGCACTCAATTGCTTAAAAAGCATGTTCACAGACTCCCGCCTATCATCGTCTTCTCAGGAATTCCTAGGGAGAGGGCTAGAATTATCCGTAAGCTGCTTCGCAAGTGAGGTCTGGGCTATCCGAAATTGTGGCATCATGTTATTCACTGCGCTAGTGAATAGGCTTTTTGGCAAGAGAATGACAGGAACTATAGGTATCAAAGACTTTTTCGAGCGATACCCAGAAGTGGCTTCAGTCCTTTTGCGAAGCTTGAACGGAGAATCAGGCGTTGAAGGCGTTGAACAACTTTACCCAGCGTTATCACTCATTGCCAGGCTAGAGCCAAGCGAGGGGTTTGATGTGAGTGGCATTGAACCGGCGGTGATGAGGTGTTTGAGCAGCCGCTTTTGGAAAATTAGAGAGATGGCTGCGAGGAGTTATTCGACCCTTGTTAGCGCTAGGCATATGATTGAGGTTATCGATCAACTGCTCCGGGACGCGGAGGAAAGTCAAAAACAGAACTTTGTCCACGGCCGGCTTTGCGCGGTTAAGGCCTTGCTAGACAGAAGAGGCGCCCAAAGTCACGAGGAAGTTTTAGGGGTCCTTGGGAGGTATTGGGAGTCCATGGTACCGTCAAATAGCTGTGCGGTAATTAGAGCCTCATTTTTGTCACTCCTTAACAATAACAATATTCAACGATTGTTCAAGACGCGGCCGAATGATCGTATGTGAACGTTCCTGCGACTAGCTACAAAACTACACTAACATAAAAAGGATAGAAACCCAAAATCTTCTCAGAAACCTACTAGAATATTGCGAAACCCCAGAGGAGGTTCTACGGGAAGTTAGTCGATCGTCTACAGTTGGCCGCTCAATGTTAAAAGAGGAGTTGGCCAAATATATTTACAACTTAGCATTTTACTCAAACGATCTCATACCCACCCTTATTGGCATCATGTCTAGCGAGGATGAAGAGCTCGCTCTATATGCCAGCTCCCGCCTTCTCTCCTCTCCTCTAAATTTGGATCAGGATACTCTTGCTTCGCTTGATGCCACCCTATGGGCAATTATCGCAACACACCCATGGGATCAGCTGCGCGCTATAGCAGTAAACCTCCTATCAAAATATCCTCCGCCGCAAGGAGTCCCCGAAGAGCTCCTCCAAGAGCGCTGCGAGACCCTCTTGGCTCTTTGTACTAACGCGTCCACTGAGCCATGCCGTACCGCAGCCCTCCCGGCAGTGGCAACACTGGCCACCCACCTGTCCTACCTAACCGCATTTTTTCTCAAGGAGATCACAAAACATGTAGAGCTAGCAGGCCATGAGGACAATCCCTTCCCAACACGCCAGGCCGCGGTCTCCGCTGTGAAGGCCTTATCCCCAATTCTGACATTTGAAACCTTCAACTCCGCCTACTTCTGTCTCTACAACTTCCTCCATGACGACGACGAAGACATCCGCAAAGAAGCCGCAATAGTCGTCAAGTCTATCACGAAAGCGGAACATACCCTTCTTCCCCTCGCAGCTGCCGATGCCCTCGTTGGTAAAATGGCCAAATCATTTAGTGAGGATGAAGAATTCACTAAAGAGGTCGTTTCGAGAGTTGTTGTCAATGGCGATGCAAAGGATCAATTGAAGCAAGTCTGCGCGCGGGATAAAATCTTGTTTGCTAGAGAAAAGCAGAATCTATTTTTGAGTGTTCACGGCGAAGTAATGCGTTGGGCCATGGTGTTGGGGGAGTTGCCAGAAAATAGTCGGTTTATCGAGGATACCCTGAACGCTATGGCTGGGGTTCGAGAGTTTGCCAGGGAAATGGGAGAGGAGGGGCCAGCTGGGTGGATGCGTGAGGAATATGTGTGGGTAATGTTTGGGCAAGTTGCAGAGGGACTGGGCGTTATCAAGAGGTGGAGGGGTGATTGTGGGGATGAGGCTAGGGAGTTCCTAGCAGAGATGAAGCACCTCCAGGCTCATGAGCTGTTCGTGGAGAGATTAGCAGAGGTGTTGGCTGTTTAGGTGGTGAGATGTGGAATACTAGTACCCAAGAGCCATACAAAGCATGTTTTGATCTATGCCATAAGCACTTTTTTTCCGTTAATCCGTGGTTTGATTTTAGGTACATAACCAGCACTTCCTAGGGTACAGCCGAATATACCATAAACACATTGGATAATATTATTATCCTATACAATTGATCCTCCAAAAAGTTTTATCCATCCGGCTGCGAGCCTGGTACAATACTGATCCCAGGGGTTTTTTCTAGAAAGGCTACAGGCCATATGTGCTGCCACTTCTATGCTAGATATCCACACAAAATCCTTGACGGGTAAGTTAGCACTTGTGAGTTCGTGGGCATTAAAAATATATATATATGTATCCCGTTACTAGTATCATCTAGAGACAGTCCCTCGGGCTTTGCATACACTAACGCTGAGAATAAAATTTAAAAAAACGAGAAATACGAAAACCACAATATCATCCCGCAAATAGCCAAAGGCATGGTAAATTAAAAGGCACCATACGGAAAACCGTTAATCAGGCCAGAAACCATGAGAATCCTCTGGTAATATATAACCACGAATTTCACTACACCTAGCAATAATGGCAAGATGGCCGAGTTGGTTATGGCGCCAGGTTAAGGTTTATCTTAACACGCATCCTGGTTCGGGAAACTGAGCGTGGGTTCAAGTCCCACTCTTGTCACATCTTTTTTTTTCTCTTTTTTTTTCAAATCCTTCTTTCCCTCACCTATCATAACTTGGTCCTTATAATTTTCGTGAACTTCTGCCTTTTAATTTGAATCCTTTTTTCCCCACTCCGCTTTTACCGACTGGGGGATTAGTTATTCTAATACTAGGAAAGAAAGAGATGGTTAAAGCTCTTTAAGTGGAGGGAGGGAGGGGTCGAGGGGGTAATGTTACTCCGATAACACCATACACTACGTAAACAGGCCCTTCCCACAAGACCAATTCGCGGGGACGATATTCGAGTACCTATTATTACGTCGGAGTATGGTAGGCGGGTATTACACTTCATACCCAATTAATTAAATGCTCTACAACACCGCTCTCCGTTTTCCAAAACTTTGTAGTGCGATAAATTATACTCAGACATCGACAACTAGCAATACAGCCAACCAAACTCATGCTTTGAAGAAATAAGAACCAGTAAGGTATGAAAGTAGAGTGTATAGCGGGGTAAAGAACAATCCAAGTACCAGTAAGACAAGCCGAAAAGCAGACCAGCTAGATCAAGAGAGATCTGGGAATTGTGTGGGTATGATCAATGAGTAACATCTTTTGTCAAGAAGGGAGAGAGAGGAAAAAGTTATAAATAAAAAAATCACCCTCTCTCACTCGAGTGTAGATTCATTCCAGCTTGTTTTCGCATGGGTGGTGGTTTCAGTTTTCCGTGTACTCGAGTAGAGTACTGGCACTGTGCTTGTATAGTGCTAGTACTAGTACGGCGGTAGGAAGCGTTGCTCCTAAAGATATCTGAGCCCCATCCATCATTCTGCTCTGCCGTTGGTTAACGTGGATTTCGCATCCCACTTAACGAATCATCGAACGGGGTGAATGACAATCCCCTATTCATACCACCCGCAGAAACCGCCACACGCCCAAGAAGACAAGCACACAAGCGACATGCGAGAAGAGGAGCAGAAACGGAGGGAAAGATGAACAAGGACAACCATTAAAAACACACGATTGTACAGAGCACCTTTTAAAAGAGTATATTCTAGTACCAACACCTCCACCTTTGCTCACTCCTTCTGTTTCTCCTCCTCTCCCCATCTATCTCCCATGCCTCGTCGTCCCGCAAAACGTATATCAAGGCACTCCCCCCCCCCCAGTAATGCATTGTACAGTAGAAGGGGGGATAAAAAAATAACAATCCCAGACCGGTACGTACAATGCGAGACGACAAGATCAGAGTGCTGCATGAATCCTTCAAATCCCCTCACCTCCTCCACTCCCGGAGCCTTATCCTTGCCTCCTACCGTCCGCCTAAAATCCAAGCCAACCTCTATCCGCCAAACAAAGGAAAATCCAATTTGGAAAGAAAGTAATCCCACACTAGAACATCGCTATGAGCCCGAGTGAGAGACGCAAAAAAAAGTGTTAGAACGCAAATTTCAAATGCGAGCCGAAGGGGAAGGGAAAACAAAAATCAGGAGAATAGCAAAAAGAAAAGAAAGCCAAGTTTGCCAAGCAACGTATGTTAGATGAAGTGAAGCGAAGCGTTTCGGACGTCTTGCAGTCCTTTGGCTTGTTTAGAGGGAGGGCTCAAAAGGAGAACTAAAAACTAAACGGTAATAAATAAATATAAAAAACAAGGATAATTCGTGAATAGGCAACTTTGCGGGGAAGAGTAGGCAGGCAGGTAGCTATTTGGATGGGCAGGTAATTAGGGTAGGCAAGGTATCATAGGTGAGGAGGAAGTCGTGGAGATAGTTATGCTTCACCCACACCACTCAACTTCCTACCCAACCGTCGGCGAGCCTCATCGTCGACACTGTTACTACTAATTCTTCGTCCTCCAAAGCTTCGTCTAGGCAAGCCACTAGCAGGCAGTGGAATGCCACTTTCTCCCTTGGCGGCGGTGTTTCTGCGAATAGCGGGGGCTGGGAACGTGTCGTCTGTGCTAGATGCTACACTTCCGATGCTTGTTCGATCACGCACGTTGATAGTAGTCATTCCAAACTCGGAATGTGTTTCCATAGGTGTTACCCTTCCGGAGAGACTAGCACGGCTACTCGGTCTCTGCGATTGCGGAAGTGGAGATCCTAGCGATGAACGCGAGGTAGCGCCTGAGGCACGGCTCGAGGGACGAGATGTTGCACGCGAACTTGGTCGCTCGCCAAAGGACAGGCGGGTGCTGTGGGGGTACACAGTGTCTCTGTCGCTACCACCAGAAGTAACAGAAGAGGCAGTGGATGATGACCGGTGTTTTTTTTGTGACCTCATGGTAATTGATGGTGGGATAAAAGTTCCCTGGTTGCGAGGTGATATCCGAGGAGGTGTATTAACAGGTCCTGGTAATTTGCTGCGGGCATTCTGAACTCGTTGCTCTAGCCTTTGCATCTGTCCTATCAGTCCACGGATGTGGTGAAGTGACTTCGAAGATGGGATATGTAATCCCACACCGGGCCCTTGGGCTCCGAATGATGGAGCCCGTGAGCGGGCGGGTCTCTGGTGATGCTTGGGTCGGGGGGTCAGAGCTGGGTCCTCCCTTGCCCGAGAGGATTGGGAGGGAGTTGTCGAGACTTCAGACATCGGGGGAGATGGGGGCGTCGGAGAATGATCTGATTGGGGAGTAGATGTAGACGCTGCGGACGGCGTTGTAGGAGTACTTGGTGGTCGAGAAGCCACCGACGATGTTTCTGATAGCGTTGACTGGAACTTGGCGGGTGGCGGAACATGATGGAGGCTTCCGTTACCATACTTCGCTGCCATAGCCATAGCATTATTTAGTTTATCCACCGTAATGTCCTGCTCTACCTTCAGATCTGATAGCTCGTCTCTCAGTCGCTGGCATTCGATCCTTAATCCCTCCCGCTCCTGCTCTCCAATCTTAATCTCCTCCTCAAGTAGTACCCCCCTCTCAATCGCCTGGTTATATTTCGACTCTAAATCTTCCAAGGACGACTTGACTATGCGCTCCTGTCGTTCAAAGTCATCGTTAGAGACCTCGATGTCCCGTAACCGAAGCGAGATTTGCCGGTTAGTTTCGCGAAGATTGGTAATTTCCTTCTGGAGAACGTTTTGGGCGGTATTAGCCTCGGTTTTGGACTGTTTGTATTTACTCTAACAAGTGTTAGTCGATACACTCATAGAAAACCGTTTCCTTTTAAGATAGGAGCTAGTCCCCGGGAATGCGACAGAGGTTCCAAACATACTTTCCATTCCTCAACCTCGTACCGTAGCCCCTCATTCTTGTTCCTTAGATCCCGGTGCTGCTTCTCACTTGCATCGAGCTCCTTTTCAAGTTCCTGCTCGAGCTCCTTGGAAGACGCCTGGAAGTCTGCAAGTTCCGATTCTAGTTGCTGGATCTGAGACTTGTAGTAAGCCAGGGCTTCTTTAGCCTCGCTCCCGGGCGAGTCGCAATCCTTTGATGGCATAGCTATTAGTTGGTTATTTTTTGTGTCGATGTCAATGGTTGGAGACAGTGCTGATATTCGTTACGTCGTTTCGTCGGATACAGGAAGCCACCAGAAGGCGATGGGCCTCTCTCTTGATTGGCCGATCGGTGACTCCTCTGATGAGTGGCTGATCGTTTCGTGTGTCGTCAGGATAGGGGGCGGGGAGCTCGTTCCAGCGGTGACGATGGGGAAAGTGAGAAAGAAAAGGAGAGAAGGGGCGATGACCAAATCTACCGTGCCGAACGTTCGTTATCGGCCTCCTGAGATGGTTTTCCCCCCTTCTTTTTTTTTTTATAATATATATTCTTATTTATCTACTCTTCTTTATTAGGCTCTCTCCTCTATCTCTCTTCCTTTGTCTCCGTTACCCGATGCCGTCCTCGCTGGCTCGCCCGTTTGCCAAAAAGTGGGACCGGTTTGCTGACTATGGGCGGACACTATTCGTGGGTTGTTGTCGTCGTCGTCGGTGTTTGTCTTCGTCCAGCCGGGGGAAGAAGAGGAAGACGAAATGAAGGTGAGTTGGCGGGGTTGTTGTTTTGTTGTCTCCGGTTGTCAGGGGTGAATAAATTAAACCCTGTTGTGTTGTCCGCAGCGAAGTGAAAAAAGAACGCCCCTTTAGGATTTGTTTGCGATGGGGCTCGTTCGCCAGGACGAATCATCAACAAAACAGACAGATGTTGTTTATTTTTACGACTTCTACGGGAAGTCAGGGAGAAATTATCATATCACACTACCGTTAATATTCACTCATTTATCGTGCGACTAAGGTTGGTGCTGTATGCTTCCCCGCCGGCATCATAAATCCCCCGTCAGGTAACGATGATAATGGCTTCTTTGGCGTTAGGCCCTCTGCAAAAACACTTGCATTTCGGTTAAACAGTCAGGCAGATCTCTGACCCATCATGGGTTTCATTGATCCTGTATTATCTGAATCACGTGGGCTGCAGGACGGATCACTCTAAATGGTTGAAACTGTTGGGATTGAGAGGGATGAGAACATCGATACAGCTCGTAGAATGCAGTCTGGGCCTCCGGGCTGCATAACGGTGTGTGCATTGCAGGTTGCCTGCCTCACCTTTGTTCGTGTCACAAGGGTGCCTCGATGAGAACAGTTAAGGGTCCTGTAAGCCGCATGGTCACGACATGTTGATATTCCGCTATGACCTGTGTCATTTGTAATTTGACTCGTTGTACCGGTAGCTTCGGCTTGGCTGGGGTAAAATATATCGAATTACTGAGGCCCTCATCGCCCTCCAGTTCCACCGATCCAGATAGTCTATGTATCGTGCTATAATTTATAAATAGAAAATACACTGCGAATATCTCATCATAGTACAAGTAGCTTTCATATCAGTCTAACTCAGAAACGCAGACCTCTAGAGCTTGAATCCACTGCCAGTACCGTAGTCCACCATACTCTACTGCACTCGGTATCGATACAGATATTTGAGGTCTCAACAAGCCATATGACTAGAATCCACTCTATATCCATACATTGAGTCACGAGGTAGTCTACTAGCTGTTCCCCATACAGAAACGGCACCGGGTCTAGGTTATCTACAACATACTCCTCTCCACTCTGTTTGATACTAAACCAAACGTAGGTGTTATTTTAGCAGTTCCAAAAAATGTATAATGATTCCAACCTCTAAGGGGGTGAAAGGCCCTCTGAGGAGACAGAGCACAGTAATACGAAATATTAAGCGTAGTCAGCAGCCCATTCTCTCGGTGAAGTCGGGCTATTTTCTCTCACTAAGATCTTATCTACGCTACCTTGCCAGGTCAGAATATATTCTTCCAAGCAGCCCTGCGAGGGAAGCCACCGCTCCTACACTAGGCATCTCCAGTCTAGTATTTGGGGAGGCCTTGCTATATAATTGCTTCTGGCGCAGAGAATTGTGTAATAAGACTATTTGTATGGCCACAAGAAAATCTGCCATTAGCCCAAACTTCCGGAGACCCAGACATCATGGAAGTGATTTAGGTGAGTATACTGGGACCATACGAGTAGATAAGCCCCACAAAAGATCCCGATTCCGCCACGTTCGAGGAATCTAGTGCTCTCACCCGCTCATGTTTATACCGGACTAACAATTCTAAGGCGTTTTTGTTGTCATACTATGATACTAGTAGTTTTCCCCAGCCCATCAATGCTTCTGCGCACAACTCAAGCAGAGCACACAGCCAATATAAATGCTTTTCAAAAGTACCCCCACCGATAGCGTAGTAGCACCAAAAATACAGAGAAAAGTCAACCAATCATTTCAATCTCCAAGATAAAACCCGTAACTTCTCCTAGGCACTACACTCACCTTATACTTTCACGGCTGGTACTCTTGTTACACGAAACGTTCCAACTCAAAAAGATAGCCCACTGGATTTCGCTTAGAGAGCAAAGAGAGCCGAATATGATTCCAGAAAGAGTGCCGACCTCAGAACACAATCAACTAGGTAATCTCCTTCGTCTTTTCCTTTTTTTTTTCCACCACCGACACTCCGGCAGCTGTTTACTTTACTCCATTACCAAAGAAAAAATTTGGTTGTTTTCTCATAGTGACCAATACTTATAATTTCCCATCTATCAGTGATACATCTACTCCTAAAATGAATTCAACATCTAATATTATAGTTTCATTTACTCCAGGTTCTGGTGAAGCATCAATCGACCAGTAGTATAAGTATTGTGTTCCCGCAGAAATATTATGCGAAACCCCTAGCTGGCACAGTGGCTAACATGTCAAAAACCAATTAACCCTCGCGCAATGAGTAGGAGCTCAGGAGCCCAACTCCCTCTCTCAAATGAGCTACTATTGAAGGGTCCACCACGTAGGGCAGGAGAATTAACAAATCCGGGCCTATAGGAACTAGGAAACTAAAGGCCCTTAGTCTCCTCCAACAAGGCTGTAAAGCAAATCAGGCCTGCTACTGGGTGGTAGAATCCAACTCTGGGCCTTCCCCTAAGGGTGAGGTTCGCGATCGGCGGAGTAGCAGAGGAAAGGACAAAATTAATAAAACTGTTTTTTCCCCTCCGCTGATTTGTGATGCACCTCTAACTTCTGAACGCTACGATCGCCGGGCGAGATTGAAGCCGGACACTTGGTCCGAGAATTGCCATCTTAGGCGCCCAGCCGCAACCTCGCCTACAGACCCTCTGGCACTGACACGACTGACCTAGTCTTTGAGGGTGGTCATCTACTACCGAGCCATCCCTTCACCATTGATCGCCTTGCAAACCAACAGTGTTTTCTCTCTCTCAAAAAAGCCAAGTGTGTATAGTTACTGTTAACAGACAGTGACTAGTGTTTACAAATTCACTTCTTGAAGATATGTTTTTGCTCTTGATACTCACCCACTGCGTGACTCTCCCCACCCACTCCCACATAAATAGCTAACACTTGTCCCACAACTACTAGCCCTCTGTGTATCTGATAAAGCCTCCCGGAGCCCATACCTCAATAACATACAAATCCTTAAAAATCCTTTCCTATGGGAGCCTTAAAAAAAAGCTTGTTTTGCTGTACTGATATTCCTATGGCCTAAACCGTGAGCACAAGAATAGCATGGGTAAAGGATGCTATTCTTGATGCGTATAGTTTTTCCTTTCTTGAAATCATAGACCTTCCGCGTGCTAGATTCTGCCTCTCAGACAACTGCGCGGCCTTCTGCTACCCGTTCTCTGGAAATAAGTGTTCTTAAGATGCCAGTAGAGTTAAAGCGTGAAACTAGTTAGTAACCAGCATAAGATACTGTATCCATTCCAGTCAATCTCCCTGATGGTAAAGTAATATGTGCAAATTAGCGGGCATAAGTCCTCCACGATTACTGGCACTGGTTAAGCATTCTTCCGGGACAAAGTCTCCTACGCTCATCCTGGATATATAGGCTGCCTTTTATGTATTTATCTCTCTATAAGACATAATTTATGCACAATGATTGGTGATATCTCTCCTTGCAGGCCGAGCTTTGTGTCCCTGATGGTATCCGCCTGTCTAGCTCTCTTTGTCTCTTAAACAAGAAAGATGGAACCCCCACAATGCTGCAGTAGCGTCAAGGCGCACAATACAGTACAGTAGTACTGCCTAGTATACACTGAAGCCACGACCAAGCACTAGATAAATAAATATTAAAACTGAAAGCTTCACTCTAGCCAGCAACCCCCCGAGGCACCCTTAATGTCATACAAGATCTTAAGTTGTCCATAGGATAGGGCAACTCTAGTACCGTAAGAACTCGAATAAACGAGCCTTGTGCTAGGGGGTCAGATTAAAGTGAAACCTGCCCAGCATATTCGTCAGGTAAGGCGCAATATCATTTCTTGGCAAAAAATCTACTCAAAAAATAAGTCTGCCTCATCATCTCTAACATCTAACTCTACAGGATCATCCTCATCATCGCCAACCTGAATACCGCCTTCCTCCCAGTTTTTTAAACCCTCTGTAAGAAATCCAGTTTCAATGCCTTTAATTGAAATTTCATGATCTGCTGACCCGTCAATAGGAAGCCCCAGACCCACAACCCGAAACGCCCGCCGCACAACCTCCATTTTTTCTGCTGAAAAACGCTCCCACGCCTCCCCTACCGCCCAGGTAACTGCAATCCGCCTCCGTCCAACCTTACTTCCCGTAAGGCTTCCCCCTTCCTCCAAAATTCTTTCTTCCTCTCTTTCAATCTCGTCCAGCTTGGCTTCTAAACTCTCCTAAATTGACAATGTTAACAATGTGTTAGGTTTTGGCCGAAACTTGGGCTAGATTTAAGAGTCACCAGCCCCCCAGCCAGAAAGTGTTTCTCTCTAGCGGAAACCTCGCTATTATGAATGAACTGCCTGGGAAATTACACTTCTGCTCTCATACAAATGGTCTTCTCTATAAGGAATTTGTTTCAAAACCAGGCTATAACGAACGAAAAATCCTGAACTCTTGAGATTCCTCATAACGGGCCCAGGGGGAACCTGGTTGCCTCTTTTGGGGAAAGAGGAGCAGGGAGTAGAGTCAGTCAGGGGGCTATGGGGTGCGTATTGCATCCTCTGACAAATCAAAGTTAAAGTATTGAAAGTTGACTAACCTTTAAAATATCCTTAAAGGGACGATTTATAGAAACGTCAAGGGGCTGAATGAGTCCTGTGCATCCACCGGGAATCACACTAATCGTAATATCATTCGCTTTGAAGATATCGAGAACCTCGTCTGTCCTGTGTCCTGCAAAGAGATCAAGTGCTAAGAGGGTAGGTTCGACTTCCAATACTGGGACTAACTGTTCTTCAATCCAGCTAACCATGTTTTCACTATTCGCATAGGCTGTTGGATTGAATTTGACGATAACGCGGTTATCGTACTTTTGGGCTTCGGTCAAAATTGTTTGTCCAACGCCCTTGCCCCGAAAGAATATCAATGGCTTAACACATGGGACCCCATCGGCGAAAATAGTGAGTTGAATTGTGCCCTGACGTTTATCCCAACCCGATGACTGACTCGCTTGCATCCAGATTGTCTTTTCCCCCTTTATATCATAGGTATGTCCTCCTATGAACTCATATGGTACCGGTGTCTGATCCATATTACAGACATTTTGAAGTCTATACCTACCAACCCTTGTACCGGAGTTACTTCTGGTAAGTTCCCTTTCTTCCTCTCCTCTAGGTTGAGAATTTCTCCGATTGAATCTCATCCAATTGAGAATCGTATCACTAAAGTCACTAGGTAACTTACTCGCTTTGTTGGTGACTGCACGAAGGCTAATCTGATGCCAGGAGAGAAAGCTGCGAAACCAACCATTAGAGAAAGCAAACTGGTTGACTTCTTCCTCTCCATAGTGCTTTCGAATTAGGTCTTTACTAATTCGTCGAAACCAACCTCTTCTCACAGGTCTTCCCATCGCTCGCCTTTCCCGAAACTCATTAAAGAGTTCTATCTCCATCGCCTTCCACCGCCGCTGCCTCCCTCCCTCAGTGGCACGACACTGGCTGCTTTTCGCTTCATTGAAGTGGCCAGCCTGCTCCTCCTTCCTCCAGCGTGAAAGATTTGCTACCGGAATGCGAAATCGGGCTGCTACCTCAGCCCGGGTTGGCTCACGAAGTTGAGTGGGACTATAAGGTATTGATCTGGTGTTCCAATATGAAAGAACACGAAGTTTATAATTGACAGTATAGGAACGATGAGGGTTACTGGTGGGCTTTTGCGGCTTCTGAAGAGTGTCGGACAATGGTTTTCGCTTCGGGCCAGGTTTTTTTTTGATACCTGCATAGAATCGTTCGGCAGGCAGGGCTGGAAGATTTGGTTCGATCCGTATACGCCCACAGGGGAGATTCGAGCTTCTGGCTGGCATAGGTGAATTGTTGATTTCTGCCTTGGCTTGCTTTCTTGTTGTGAAGTATCACGGTGGAAAACAATGGACCTTTTTTCTTCTTATTTAATGAGTTTATTTATTCAAAATTACTTTAGAGTCACAGTCGCGGTATTGTTGACTTGAGGTTCAAATAGCGTTGAGATTAT
>Ga0307513_10001906_pt1 | contig 29639 bp, 31 predicted proteins | sample 15_EM_MG_FD_202174 | JGI IMG/M metagenome (GOLD analysis project Ga0307513, IMG submission 202174) | Populus trichocarpa ectomycorrhiza microbial communities from riparian zone in the Pacific Northwest, United States - 15_EM | ecosystem: Host-associated > Plants > Roots > Unclassified | place... | reverse complement strand
GACCACGCACACGGAGACTACCCTCAGGGGTATCATACGTTCCACGGAGACCGAACCCGCGTCGAACGGGGACGCATCGGGGGGACCAGAGGTCACAACTATGGCTATCGGGGTTGCCCCGCAGATCTTACCCGGGAAAGCTGTCGCGCCAGCCAATCGAACTGACGAGCTCGCTCAGGAGGGACGCAACGTGATTGAGGAGGTTGAGGGCGCTCTCGAACAGACAAAGAAGAAGGCCAAGGGGCTCGCCGAGAACGTCCCGGACGAGTCAGAAGCTAGAGCTGTATACGACAACACGAAGAGGAGGGCAAGCGAGAGGAAAAACGCGGAGGTCACCGATCAGAACGACGGATGGAGGAGCGACGCGTTTGATCTATGAGGCGGCCCGTCGACAGTGGCCGTTTGTGTTGCCGTCGATCTCGATCAAATGTAGGGTATTGGGTTTGTTTACGTTTGGATGAATGTATTGTACGTGTCTCGCATATTTTGTATCACGCTTGTGCCTGTTAAAAGAGAAAAACACGACCTCTGCCGCCGGACCCGCTTATTGATTTTACCACGTGATGCGTTGAGCTCTCTAAAGCGGGAGATCTCGCAGACGCAGAGTCCAGCGGCTAGTGGACACCGTCTTGATGCGGGCGTTCTTGTCCAATGGGCTAAACGTCCAGGGTTTGTTGCCTTGTGCGAGGGGCGTGTGATTATTCACGCGCACGCCCGGCGATGACCTCGTTGATCACTGAGGACACCAAATAGCTTAGGAGCTCGGATGTGCCGCGTCGTATCTCGCTCCTAGAGGAGTTTCCCGAGTCTCCGGTGTGGCTGCGCCCCTCGGGGACCCATAGGGGGCCCGGTCTCCTTCTCTGCGACCACGAAGTTCGAGGATCGTTCTGAATCTCTGGTTCCCTCTCAGAGTACGCAGCCCTGCTCTTCTGAACAGTGCGCCTCCTTAATTTCCCCTGTCGTCATTTCACCAGATCTCTGATACAGCACACCCATGTTGACTGCTCTGGTCGGAGGTGCAAAGTCGTGCATTAGGTTCTTGACAGGACAGCCCCAAGTCGGAGAAACAGCCGAGTCGCTTCAACAGACATCTTTGGATAACCGAGCCCAAGAGCCTCCTCCAGAGATGACCCAGGAACTACCTGCTGACCACGTCAGCGCCTCAGGAGACAACCTGGGGACAGCTGGGAACTCCGAGAATGGACGGAATGGAAGACACCGCCGGACCGCCTCCGCGACTACCGCGCATAGATACCGAGGAGAACAGCGGACGGGCCGGGTAGAACAACTACAGTCGCGCCTTCGGTCGCAGACTGCCCATTTAAAGAGTCTCGAAAATGACTACCGCCAGCTTGCCGACGAACGCGAGTCGCTGAAGTGCAGCCACCGCCAACTTTCTGAAACGCACCGAGCCACAGAAACCAGCCTCCACGAGACCCAGACTACGTGCAAGAAACAAAAACAAGAGATCAACACTCTCAAGGAGAAACTACGGGGTGCTTCTACGCTCCTCGAGGCCCACAATCAAGAGCTGAAAGTTGCAAAGACTTTCTTATCCAAGGAAGACCCCATCTCCATCTCCGACGTCATCCAATCCGTTCGTGATCTCAACTCCGAGATCATGCAGACCGCGGCTCACCTTGCGGAGAACCTATCTCTCAAACGAGTTCGTACTCCTCGAGCCGAGGACATTCCAGAGGGGCCTCACAAATCGATGCTTGTTACGCTGATCTTGCCGCAAAGGTCCAGAGATAAAGTGGACGAAGGGTCACTCGAGTTGGCGTTACAAGGCTTCCTGGTGGTTTGCCTGCATTGGATCGTCAACGCGTGGGGTTTCAGCCAGGCATCTGGTTGGTGCGACGAGTTATATCCAAAGGTCTGTGAGACGGGTAGGTTAATCTGATAACCTTCTCGAACGGGCATATTTAATCCATTCACTTCCAGAAGATCGCACTGTCGCAAGTAACTGGCGTGCTCTCACCCGTCGCGCTCTCTCCCGCACTGACTCGAGCCGGGAAAATCTTCCCCGTCAAATAGTGGACGGTATGGTCTGGCAATTGGCCCAGCTCCTTTCTTCCTGCGGGGTTGGAGAACCTGTCGGCAACGCCAACAATATCCACAAGTACGCTGCGGACAAGTTGCGGTCGCTCTCTACCGCTGCTCGAAGGCTCAACAGGATGATTGGCGAAGACATCGTTTCTAGTGATCTTATGGTGACAGTCATTGGTGGAGGTCACCTGTTCGATGGCGAACATATGGAGGATGCATACGCCCGTGGTGTAAAATATCCCCGGCGTGCTGTAATCTGCACCACAGATTTGGGGCTTCGCGAGAGGAAGGGGGGGAAGATATTGTTAAAACCCAAGGTTGCACTCCGTAATCTTTGAATGTATTCTCGCGGACTAACTTACAACAACCATCGACCTCCGTTCGGATGCGTTCGTTCTATGTACACAAAGCCGCCTAAGGGTTGAAATTTATATCTCAGTGAAACCTTCGTCCTTGTCATACACTATTTCGGCTGATCCCCTAATTGTCCTCAGCAAATGCGGTCGAACAGAGAGACGACTGGACACACCGCTTTTCGATCCCACTTTCTATCCACACGAGTTGTGCTTTCAGTTCGGTTAGACCGAACAGGAGAGCTACCTCAAAGGAAATTTCGTGGTGACTACCCCGTGGATTTTTTATTTTCGGCTTTGGTAGCCTTGATGTATCTGCAGAGACCGTGCAAAGGTCAAAGAATGAACCTATGAAAGGAAAACGTGAGAAAGTCGGATGGGGTTCAACGAAAAATTTGATGACCAGGCTCGCAATCAAACCATCGGGGATTCTGAGAGTTTCCCTTGTAAGCTCTAATAGTAACATCGGTTTTGTTAAGAGACTCTCGTGACGCAGAGAAGCGTCGAAATGAACTTCGGAACTCCTGCGTCTCAGAGACGCGAATTCCCTAATGTCCGGTAAGAACCCAATGCTAGCAGGCAAATCTATGAACACACCTTGTCCAGTATGGTTGAGAATACACGCGGCAGGCGTTTGACTCCATCTGCCATGAAAATAGCCCGGGAAGAACGCTCCGCGTGTTCGGGATTGTATGGGTTGTAAACGATGCTCGTACTGATGCCATACCCGAATCGAGACATCCTGCTGGTCACAATCGAGTCCAAGAAGAATGCGATGGCACCCTGTGCTACTGCTTTATTCCTGTGAAGGGGTTACTCGGGAGGCAGGAGTTTTTTTGACGAGCGGCGCACGTTGGAACATCAGGTCGGGATAATGTCAATCCCAGGCTATTAAGGCGAGAGCGCAGGCGTTGGAAAAGCCAAGGGCTTTCGCCAAAACCTCCCACGAGTAGTACAGCCTAATGAGGGTTTGATAGTGACCCAATTGCGCAAGTTGAGGACTTACGCTATCATGGACCTTCAGCGAGCGCAGGTGTAGCTCTACTGCATCGATCGTTCCTTCGATGCTCTCCTCGAAGAAAGAAGCAACTTCCAGCCTGGCGTAATCCCATAAAAATGAAATATCTATTATGAAGACAGTGACACGAACCCGGAAAGTTTCAATTTCCCCCTCTGTATACCGAGACCTACTTCCGTTTCAGTGGGGCTACCGAACTGGATGTAACTGACGTCATCCGGCGATTTGAAAAGTCGTTTCGTCGTTTCATCGAAGCAATGGGTGATATGGTTGACGACCTCAGGGACATCAAACCTCGACGATTTCAAACGGTCTACCAGGAGTGTCAGAAATCATATACCTCTAGAGGCATTACCACACCTTCGATAAACTTGCGAGCCTTCCTTGTTATGGTGGTAGCTCCGAGTAAGCGGCCTGTGACCTTACGTTACTGAGAGGCGTGAAACAGCGAAATGAGAGCGTACACTCTGAGGCAAAGATTTCCTCCACTCGAAGGGGGACCTTTTCTTCGATTGCGTAACCGGAAATATCGATTGTGCCTCCTCCGGCGTCGATAACGACTACGTTGTTCCCAACCTACAAGAAATCAGCGCTTCAGCCTTCGGCGAATCGACCACGATCGGTGTTCCAACCTTCATTGCATCTCCCGAAACACCGTTGTTGACGCAGAAGTTGAAGCTTGCTTCTCCTTCCGTAACAAAATGGACCCGATCATGTCCTTCCCCAGTATCAGGAATGAGCTTGGCCTTGACAGCTGCCCTTCGCATAGTAACTTGTTCAGCGCCCCCCCAACCATTTGGATGACTGAGGATAAAAATCGTATCCTCTCTGACTGAGTCCCAGACAGATTCCCCAAGCGCATGGGAATCCTTTATGTATGATTCAGCGCACGCGAGCAAATATTTCATGAAGTCAGCGAAAACATCGATAATGGAAAGGCCGCGGGGTAGCACAGGCGCGTATCCGGCAGGAAGCTTCCTGCAAAGCGCCTTGGGAGCGAGATTCAACTTCCACCTGATTTTTATCAGCATTGGACGAGGGCTCGTGTTGCGAGTTTACCAGTCAAGCCGAGTCCACCCCTCGGCGGCCGCTGTATCAATTGTTTCCAAGAGGGTAGCCTCCGCTCCAAATGCGCGAGCTTGCCCACATGAATCGTACCAGATTGTCGAAGGTATTTTGGAATTGCCCAAGGTCTGAGCGGGAAACCTGAAAGACGACTTTCAGGAGAGTGCCCAGTCGTCGCGAGATTAGGGGCAAAACTTACCTTGTGACGCTCTTAACCCGGGGGACCTGACCGGGGTCAAGGAGTGCGTATGACACCCCGGAGAAGGTCGTCCCGATGTCAAATGCTAACAGTAACGAGCGTTCATCACCGGCATATGCAGCACGAACCATGATGAAAAGAAGAGTACCGTGGTGGTCCTGGAGTAAAGGAGGGGAGGGACTCCTTTCTCTTCACCTCAAGTTTCACGCTAACCCAACACGAACCCGGGTGGAGCGATTGACGAATCTGGATTGCTGAGGGGTATCGGGACAAGTTCGGGTGATACATACAAATTACTAGGCCGCCATTGAATCATACGAATGAGGGTTTTCCAACTGAAGGGGATTACAGGATAGACCGGACGCGGGACCGGGTGTACCGCAGTACGTGCGATCATGGTAACAAGCGACGCGACTTGGCGACGCGTTCGGGGGGAAACGCGATCACGTGCCACGCGTTGGCGAAGCGTGGGAAGTTGAAAGTGTTCGTCTCTTCTGTTCACCCCTTTCTCGCTGCCGTTGCTGTATCCAAGATTAACAGCCCCCGCCTCCGCCGTGCTCAAGGATGAGCTCGCAATCGCCATCAACCCCCCTCCGCGATCGCAGTCTTGCGAACACACGTGTTGGCGATGCGCACTCCTGGGTCCAATCCGCGACCAGTAGCGGTTCCCAGTCAAGCGCGATATCTCCTCTCCGTATCGCTAAACGAGATACTCCAAGTCGCAAGGTTCTCGCGACCGGGGTTGCACGCAGGTCTTCTTCTAGCTACAACCACGTGAGGACCAACAACCTCGTTTCCAAATCCCCATTCCGTTCCCATATACCTACTCCGTCCAAACCGCCCGGCCCTCCCCCGCCTGTCCAGGTTCCCCGTAAGGTCAGCGGCGAGAAGCGCCCCAGACCTTCATCTATGAATGAACAGGCAGAAAACGAGCATCCAATGGGTTTCAAACGAAGACAGTCAAAGGGTCTTCAAGGTCTCTACCAGAAAGAACCCGTCACAAACAGCCCATTCCGTCGTATTCCCGATCATGAAACGACACCAGAGCCGCCCTTACCGCCCCCTCCAAAGATAGATCGCCAATCCACAGCGTCTCCAACACGTCCCTCTCTTGTGACCAAGCGTTTCCATGGTCCGCGTATGGTCGGATTCAACCCCGGCGCGACGAAGCGAGGCCGTCGGAAAACTGTGACTTTCGACGAGCGTTGTGACGTCGTCGAATTCGACCGCGAAGAGCACGAATTGGAGGACGAGGAAGAAGAAGGTTACCACACACCTCGTGATGGGGAAGACGACGGCCCAGACGGACAGGTTGATCCTGACCTCGAAAACGAGCCGGACCACGACATCGATCACTACAGTATGGAGCAGGAATTTGGGGGTAGTAATGGAGAAGACAGCATCACCGGCCTTATGGACTCTCTGATTCACGACAATCAACTTGGCGATGTTCCTCGGACTCCTCCCCATGACTCCAATTTCCCTGATGACCTAGAAACGGAAGACGGCGTACCACTTGGTCGAACACATCATGCAGATTGCCAAGCTGCCTACCACGAACAGCTTGCTCGTGAAGAACACCTCGATCTCGATATGCCACCTCCAGAGCGCTCCTACATATGGTCTTCTGCGCCCTCGTCTCCTGCAACCCCACCGGTCACCCGCCTACCGCCCTCCACCCCCGTTTCTTCGGGCTCTGGTCTTCCACTTGGCCGGTCCACACATTCTGAACGTTCGGCCATTTCCCACAGACGTGACGAAGTTGACAACGACGTGCAAATGCTTCCTCCCTCCCCTTCGCCCTCCAAGCTTTCTACCAAAGCCGAGAGCCGATATCAGGATGGGTTGATTCCGGGATTCAATCTCCCTGTCTCCAGACGCAAATGTGAGTCTATTACCAGACACACGCTCAACTAGCTAATTCGACTCCTCGCTAGCGATACCTGGCGCTCTTGATCCATTTGACGAGTCTCCCATCAAGGAAGACCACCGGGACTTACCTCCCACTGATGCCGATATCCTACCGGATCTACCAGATCCAATCCCAGATCCAGTCGTTGACGATGAACCGCTAGAGCCACCTCCCCGGTTGGCCGACACATCCATCGCGTCGGTCTCGACCCCTTCAGGTTCTCCGAGGGTCGGTTCTCCGGTTCCCTCTTCCACAGCTTCACGACGTGCATCTGACGTTGTCCATTCGCATTCCGATTCTCCTCTCTCTCGTTCTGCGTCTCCTTTCTTCATGAATAAGAACTCGAGTTCAGCCAGCGTCGAGTCTGTCACCAGCCTCAGTGGGCGTTCTTCTAGGAGCCCAAGGATCAGTAGGGAAGACCTTCATCAACGGTCGATCAAGAAACGAAGCACAGACAGCCCACTACGTGAGGTTGTTGCCTCCGATATTGGCTCTAGGCATACCAACATCTACACGATCGATCCGGAACCCACTGAAGAGACCGGAGGGGAGACCGCCCCGCTCAATACGAGTATGTTTTCCCGGAGGAGTTCTGTAGAACCGTCGACGGATCTCAGCACCGACGTGGATCTCAGGGAGATAGCCGAAGAACACGTGGAGGAGAAGGCTGTTGTTTCGATGAGGCCGCACTCAGAAGAGTTCCCATTCTCTGAGACCCCCCGTCACACCCCAGTTACGATTGGGGGCCACCTCCCTGCTGATATCGGTTTTGGCTCGAATGGAGGGGAACTGGGTGACATGAGGAGCGCCCTAGATAGGCTTGTCCGTGACGTTGCTGGATCTGGCGTGGGGGTTCATAAAGCTCAAACATCAAGCACCCCCCCATTCATCCCCGGAAACATCAAAATCGAAGCCATGACCGAGGGTATCCAAGCCGGTACATTCCAGGTCCCCCCCACCCCCACCGAAGAGATACCCGACGATCCCAATGAGGGTGAGGAAGATGGGGATATGGGTGAGCCTATGCTTCAGCCCCCAGTGACCGACTTTTCGACCAATGGAATGAAGTTGGAGATCTCGCATGATCCTACGCCCCTATTAGGAACTGGTTTTGCCGATTTTTCCGCTAGTTTCGGGGAAGGGGACGGGTCTGTGAGCTCTGCGTATCAGCAGACGCCACCCCCACCCCCACCAAAAGTCGGTATCAAAGAACGAGAGGAGATAATTAGGGCCAAGCGGCGGGAAATTAGGCGTTTGGAAGAAGAGGAGCAGATGCGATACGCACCGAAGGCAACCACACTCACCCCCGGAAGCGGCAGGCCAAGTCGAAGGAGGAGCAAGAGTACTGGTGATGCGTCTGAGATCTCTCTTGAGAAACAACACGCCGCAAGAGGTGCTTTGGAGATGGGCGACCTCGAAAACGGGGATGATCCCTTGTCCGAGAGCATTAACCGTGAACTCCAGAAGTTGGAGATACCTAAGAGGCCGGTAAGCGATTCTCCTGTCACCGAACGTGGTCGTGGGTTACCGATGCATCACCCTTCCACGCTAAAGCAGAAACAAAAATACCACGTTAGGGAACGTGAAACAATGATCATCGCGTCGTCAGACGCAGACCAGGTCCATCACATATCGAGTGCTGGGGATGTCAACAGCGGCAAGGCTTGGAGAGCTGTTCGTCGACCGTCCGATATGGTCAGCTCCAATGCCATTTTACAATTACACTCGCTGACGCACCTGCTAGAATGAGTACTCGAAACAGATCAAAGAACTCCGAGCTCAGGAACGGACTGGAAAGGCTCACGGTAAACTATTTGTCAAAATAGTGTGCATCAAGTCGCTCGACATTCCGTTGCCCCCTCAACCTACCTCCATGAGTTGCACGCTTAACAATGGTATCCACTATGTAACCACCCCGGAGTGCGAACTTGCTGCCGACATCAAGATCGAACAGGAGTTTGAACTGTACGTACCATCATCTAGGGGGGTTATTACAGGGCTAACGGATGTGACTAGGATCGAGCACAGCAAGCTCGAATTCACGCTCAGCTTCAAGGTCAAACGGGATCCACATATTGTAGCCCAGATGAAGGCCAGCTCCAAACCCGTCCGACAACCTGTACCCCCACCTAGAGAAGTGACGCCCCCCCCCACAAAGTCAAGGTTCAACTTCTTTGGATCGCCAAAGAAAACCTCGAAACACTCACCTCGGCCATCACCGGCCCCCACCCCCATCATCCCACCCAAGATCGAAGAGAACCTTGCGAGGTACCTCAAGTCTGACGGAAGCCTCGCTCGGGCGTTTATCGCGTATAACGACATCGCTGCTCACTGTGACACTCGGTTGTTCGAGACCACCATTCCCCTGATTGGTCAGAGGACTGATCTAGATGGGGCGGGAACGACTATTACAACGTTGCCAGTTGGTGAACTGGTACTACAATTGTTCAGGTTGCCTCCCCTGCACGGAGTGCCCCCGACGCAATTGCCCCAGAGTCTCGACGAGTGTCTAAGAGGATTGAGGCACGTGAGCTGGCATAAGGTAACCTACTTTGAGGGAACTCTCACACAAAATGGAGGAGACTGCGTGGTATGTGAACCTTGTGCCGTGGGTCAACGTTCTCGCTAATAGAATGCATCGCACAGACTTGGAAACGTCGTCACTTCAGGATCATCGGAGCGAACATGGTGGCCTTTAACGACGTGACAAAGCGGGCAATCACAACCATTGATCTGAAGAAGGCGGTCAGCCTTTATGACGACCAAGAAAAGAATATGAAAACACCTGCATCTTATGCCTCGTCAAGTGGCTATGATGACGAATTCGACGGCCCGTGTGGTGTGGAAAGGTCGTTTAAGTTGTTCTTCCCCGGAAACCAGAGGATCTCGTTCTTCGCAGACACTGAAGCTGACAAGGGGAGATGGTATGTCTATTCCAACTTAACCTACCAGAATGTTGCTCAAGCGTATCTCCTTAGGTTGGAAGTACTTGGCGCTCTCGTTGGCCGTATTCCCCCTAATCCTCTCTGGGCTGAGCTTCTCTGGCAGAAGCAACAGGAAATGATGGCGAAAGAACCCGTGTAGGTGGACTGCCCAAGGGGTCGCACAACCGCATTTTAGTTTGCAATCGGCGGCCCACAATCATGATAGATGTTTTCCTACTCAGCTCGCTTATTCGTCATGTTGTCTACGCTTTCCACATGCGCGCATCACCTCCTTCCCTTCCCAATGATGTATAAGTAGGGTTCTGGCGCTCTTCGCTTTCTCCATCCACCACCACCATCCCCCATCCCTCCCCAATCCCCCGCTTCTGCGTTCTCGGTCGACATTTCACCTTCTCTTTACTAACTATACACAGTACGTCGTCTCTCTCGCTTATCTACAATCTTCATCGCGGCAACTTTCCTCGTTATCAAGTCTTGTACGTTAGCACGACGTAATCTTTCATGTCTGTTGGGCGAGACCGACAGTTTCCAGTGAATAGAGCCACATGCAAGTGGAAGCTACACTAGGGCTGGAAGGTGTTTCCTCTGTTACGGTGCGGTGGGCTGGCATTAACAAACCCGAAAAAATAGTGTGGACTTCTGTGGTTACCCCGCTGGATCCCTACCGGTTTGGTTCTAGGCTAGAAGACGGTCTATCGAAACACGAGCAGCTATATAATGGGGCGAAACGAAATGGGCGTTGTTTGCCAAGTCCATGAGCCAATTCTCCGGAATCGGCAACTTCCGAATGGCTCCAAGAGAAAAAAATACAACAGTGCCCCGGCGTTCCAGACACACACCAAACACCCAGAGTACACAAGCGCTACATGTGGCAGTCAAACGCCCGCGCCAGCTGCACAGCCCTTAATCGTTTTGGTGGTCCATGTCAGCGGTCACATAGTGCCCAGACTCCCTGAGAGGTCGGTAGGATATTCCCGCCGCTACTGATTAGTCAATAGCAACCTTGCAGACTACAAAGCGATGAATAGAGAAGGAAAGGTCGCTGACTGCCGCAACGCCGGATCGTCCAGCTGAGGGTGGAGTGGCACGGGGGATCTACTGTGATGGAATCGTGGCGCCGTGTCTTTCTTCGGAACCGCGCACCATCCTGCGTCGCTTCGGTATACGCCCCCAATACTTTGCTAAAGAGGCATGGCATCCTGAGATTTGGGAGTTTCCCCAGTCATCGAAAACTTTCAGCACTGGCCTTTCAGCCTCCTCCATGACCTCGATGATCACTCTCGCATGCATGGGTTCTACTCGGGGTTTCGCGCCCAGGCGCGCTGGCTTGGCTGAGATTGGATCAGCATCCTCGGCTCGTTCGTGTGAACTACCCATGGGAGGTTTGCACCACAGTATTTGTAAGCCATGTGACATATCAATATATCAAGTCTGAACGTTCACGCAGAATTGGGGAAAGCCATTCCTCCCCCTCTCCATTTTATTCCCTGTAGCCGGGACGTGCTTTAGGTTGTATGGAGACTCAGAGTTCTACGGAGTCCGTGACCACCGCGGCCGCACCGGGGCTCGATAAGTACCTCGTGAGTGCTCCCCCCACGTTATGATCTACGCCAATGTCTAAGGGTGTCATCCTGCGATGCTCACGAAAACCTCTCAATTTTACAGTGCGTTTATAGTAAGTCCCCAACCTGTAATCCAAAGTTCAGGGCTCTCATCCTTTCATCGACAATCTCCATTCCTCAAGCCTCCATGTTAGCACTCTTGGTAAGTCCCTCAATTCTGCTACACTTGTGGCATCGGAGGCAGTTCTTCAACCACTCACGAATCGAACGATTGCCCGTCACTAGGTATACGACTGGCTGATACTCTTTGATCGTGAAGTCGAATATATCTGGCGAGGTGAATGGGGTATCTCCAAGATCCTCTTCATCATAACCCGGTATGGGGGGTTTCTCGATACGCCAATACAGATCGCCGGTGAGTCGAACTCCACCCTTGTGCATCATTGGAGTGAAACAAATGGTTAATCTTGTTGTCCTGTTTCGCAGTAATGACTCTCCCATATGGCGCGATAGATTCTGATGCAAGTGGATGTTACACACGGCTATTGCGGACTGACCAACCGAAACACCTCAGACGTGCGGCACCCTCTACAAAATTTCTCTATGTGAGAGAAACGCTGTTCCCAGAACTTGTTCATGTCCGACTATTATTGGCTGGTCACAGGGTCAATCTCCATTGGATTTTCCATCTCAGAATGTCAGACATGTGAATTGCACCTGATGTCCTCGGCACTCATCCTCAGTTGTTTCCAGCAATCCTCCTGTTAAGGACCATCGCTATATACCAGAAGTCGAAGTGCGTCACCGTCCTTCTATCGATCGCTTACGCGGTACGTCCAGGGATCAAACTTGAATGATTGTATGGCTCACCATGTGTACAGATAACGACAGTGGCTGGGATCGTAGTTACATGGTATCATCTCCACACGGTGATCAGTGAGTGATTTTCAGGCTTGGATGGACGATGTACCTGACTGATGTTATCTTACCAGTCGGCGCACCATCCTCCCCCTGGTCCATTGGGTGCTACGTCAACCCGGGGAGTGGGAGGGTTGTCCTTCAGTCCCCATTTATTATCCTCCTCGGGTTTGAATTTGGTAATAATTTCACCACCCGTGCTACCACATACCAATCGACCCCGATTGTAGTCGTTGTCATTTTGACCGTCCGGAGAAGGTTCAGCGATTGTATGTCTAGCCACATCCCATTCGATCACGACACTCAACCTTTGTATCAGTTTACTCAGGTACCCCATTGCTGAGGGTGGTATACCGAGACAGTGAGCTCCTCGTTGACACTCTCTGACCAAGAACCCACCAACATTATGTCTGTCAGGTTTTGGCTTCTTTCTCGTGTTATTCAGTAAGGAACCCTTCGTTTCATAGCTTCGGTGCTAAATGGTGGGATCCAGCTTTGACCCTCTCTGTGATTATTTTTCACCTCCTGGCACCGGTAAACAGCATTCCCACAACCTTCCGGTCTGGAATCTAATAACCACTCGCTTCCACACAGCCTCAGTTCTTTGGCCTCTTGGGTGTTTGCATTCGAGTTGTGCACAGTACCCTCTGTTGCCGCATCTTACTGAATCTTAGACAAGCTGCGTCGCCGAGGGGTGGTTCAACGATCACGAGGTCAATCAGCCTTGCGTTCGCGACTGCTCCTGGGTCGGGGACAAACCAGACAGAAACGATTCAGCTCGAGGTGCGCGGTGCGCAGAGTAATGACGAGGATTCCAGTTGACAGGCGGAAGTGGATTTTGTTGTGAGATACAGCAGTTAAATTATTAATCGTTCCTCCTGATATCGCCATTATCGTTTCTGTTCAAAAAAGTTACCCTTCTTATCTAACGTCGCTACGAAGTTTCTCAATGAAAACAGCCACAGCGATCACGGTTTGTACAGAACTAGCTGGGTTACCTGAAGCCCAGGAGGCGGTCGGGATAAAGGAGATATGCAAAGGGGCACACCTCAGGTATACACATACCCGACAGGCTATCGATCTTGATTTGAGTGCAAAGGGAGCGGACCTGCACCCATGGAAATAGAATTATAGGATCTTGGAGGTACACGTCAGTATAATGAGTGAATATTGTAGTGAAATATGTGCTACCACATTAGATCGCAAATTCAGAGTTTCACGCCCGTGCATCCATTTATCCCAAGACAGGAAGCGCGGACGCTGCGGCGCGGGGGGAGTGCAATGCCCTTGCGAATAAGTACCATAATGAGTGCCCGAAGGGGCGAAACAATTGCAGCAGGGCCCTGGCGCAACCGCGGTTTTTGCGGTTCTGAAACTACCGGCGCGAGGGCTGAGAATCGCGTAGAACGGGCCTGCGTGGGCTCTATCCCCACCCTGGGGTGAGGGTAGCCGAACCCTCACCAGACGACCCCGGGATGGCCCTAAACTTTAGACACGTTAGCGCGTTGAACCTTCAGAAGGGCTGTACAAGCCCTTACTTGCCTGCAGGGTCCACAAACGTGAGGTGCGCCCGAGTTCGAGCAGGGTAACCGTGTATCATGAGAAAACCATGGGTGGGTTTTTGAACAATCCACCCCTGTATACGCAAAGTCTATAAACATTGTACAGAGAAGTGAGGCGAGAAAGAATAGGAACCGGCTACATTTTTCAAAAACTGCCATCAAAGAGAAAGGGGTGGAAAGAGCTCATCGTAACTGATCTGGTGGTGAAAAACTGGAAAGACCAAATTCGGGTCAACACCCGACGAGGACTTATTTTTCAGGTGGTCCTCCCACGGCACAATTATATCTGGTTGCACCCCCATGGGAGTGATAACAACCAGACATTTCTGAACACCCTTACCGAACTTGTCTATCCTGTCCAAGTCGCTCTTTTTTACATTGTGCTTTGTCATGTTGAGTGTAATGCGAAATAAGAAGAGGATGGGGTCCTCCTGAAAGGGGAGTTGAACGGGAACCCACGAATCGATCGAGGGAAAGTTGGTGTTTTGGGGGCGGTAGTAGGTTCCGACCTCGAAGGGGATTTCAGCTTCATTGGCGAAGAGAGATTCCTTTAGTTTGGGCAAAGTGACGCACGCCGGGTTTGTAGTTGCGTGTTTGTCGTAGATGACATTTACGCCCTCGTCTGAGATCCTTCCACAAATAGAAAAGAGGTCAAGGATCCTCCCCTCCTGAAGGAGCTGATGTACCCGGAACTCGAAGATCATCCCAGCAGCGGTGGACACGGCTGGTTTGTCCCGTAACGAATCATAGAGCTCCCTCAACTTTTCAACTTTACCTTTGAGGACTACTTTCCAGATTATTTCAAGGACGTATTTCGAGACGATGCTCCTCTCAGACCTGGTGCGGCCAGTCGGCGATGGATCGGTTGAAATCAGAAGATCAGAAGCATCGGTGAACTTGCAGCCGTATCCAAGTATCTTGATGAGTCTCTCGAGCGATAGCCTGCCTGCTTCCATTTTGATGAACCCTTCGTACTGGTCTGGATCACCGGTGGATAGGAGGCTCCTGAGAGATGCACCATACTTGTCGTGCATGTACCACAGCTGGTTCTCGCTCCTGTTCTGCTTGATGAGATCGCGCCTATAGAAACGTAAGTATCGTGGACTCCCAGGGTTAAGCTGACCTACACTTGGAGAACTTCTGAGAATGCCCACTGTTTCATATAGAATGGTTCGTATCTAATTCTCCTGGTCCACTCGGAGCGGGTGGGACAAGAAGACAACATTTCAACAACGAAGAAGGGGTCACCCTTGAAAACTGGACTGGGTTCTTTAAGCTCTTGGCCGGAGTCCACAAGTGCCCAAATCCTGGCGAGGGTTCCACCTTCAGGTGATAAACAGTTGTACATCGCCCGACTGTAGAGGTGTACAAATTCCTTTACACCTCCTTGGTAGAAAAGTAGGGCATGGTCGGGGTAGATTTGCAGTGCGGTGGGGAGTTTGAGCGCGAGACGACGGAGGAGAGTGCGGACAAGAAAGACAGATTTCCCTGATAAAATATCTAGAGACCCCATCGCAGCTGAACAGAAATGGGACAAACCTATCCCGGGTTGGCCGGCAATCACGACCGCATCGTAGTCCATCCCAGAACCACAGATAGATAGAAGAAATTCCTCAGCCTCCTTGTATTCGGAACGGATGAAGATCTTTTTGCATTCAAACGGCCCCCAGCAATTGTTCAGGACGTCGGGCTTGGACATGACATTACGATTGGAAGGTACGACCCCAGGGAAGATAAGAGAATTATTGGTAGAGTCGGGACCACTCTCGACCCGCTCCGGCTTGTCAAAAGAATCCGGGTCCTTGCCCCAGGTGGCCCTCCAGAGCTCCATCCAATAGAAATTGTCAGGGGTTTTGAAGAGATGAGGCGACTCCAAAGCCGACTCGATGAGTTTTGTTTGAGAAGAAGCGTAGTGCCTGAGGGACTCCAGCGTGGTGGGCCCGGGAGGTGCAGCGGGGTTCGAGTCGGGGGACATGGTGGTTAAAGGGGGGTGCTGCCTGAACACCCTGACGTCGCGCTATCGTCACTATATTGGGCTCCACTCCAAATACTGTAATTTGCACGATTCTGGGCTCCCCATCCGCTTGCACGAATTGTTCCTCCATTCAACGCGCTCCCACGAAATGTGGGTGTGGTGGAAGTGCTTTAAAGGCTTGCGTCTTAGCCCACGGGCCCGAACCGTTGAACGTTGACATCACGTACAGCCACCCGCGCGCTTTATTCTCAACACCACACGTGACGAGCCACCGGACGACCGATTGAGGCGCTTGACATTTTGGATACGTCACTCTTCTTGTTGCTTGACGTCCAATTGACCCTCAGGGACTTGACGACCCCGGTCGACTATTAACGCTGGAAGACGTGTTTGTACCAGAAAGCCGACTCGAGTAGGTTGACAGGACATGGTAGCCCATGATCGCCAATCCACCTCCCTGTCCCTTTGACTGGAAACGGACAAAAAGCGGCAACTTGAACTCCCCCTGCCGCCTGAGGATAGTGCCAATTAGCATCACCCAGTAAGCTCCGATTATTCAATATAAACGTTGCGAGGCATAACAGGATAAAGCATTATCCGGCAAGTTTTTGAGTACCAGGCAACCCCGTTATGTCAAAGTGGCAATTAGGGAGGTTCGGAGAAACGTTACAAGCAAGAACATGCTTGCGGTTCGTGGGCGTTTCGGCTGTATATGTGACGTCGTCTCTTTGGTTGAGATAATTGAGAGGTATAAAAACCTAGGGTGCTCTTGTGGACAAGCCAAGGACTTACCGTCTCGAAGACCCTTGACGACTTCTGCCCAACGAGCCTCCTAGCCATGAACATGTCGTATAGAATCCTTGCCGTCCTTGCCCTCGCTGTGGTATGCGTCACCGCAGAAACCCACAGAGTTTCCTTCCAGAACAGGTCAGTCATGACATTCACGAACCCGAAGAAGCATCACTAACATCGAACGCTACTCACCCAGGTGCGCCGTAGGTGGTACTCCAACCTTGGTCTCCCAGAATGGGCAAATTCTCTCCACTGGAGGGGATTTCACTTCGAATGGTCCGCTCGTCGGGGCCATAGCGTGAGTTGATGCCTTGGAGCACCAACCATAGGCTGATTGCTCGACACGCTCACAGATACTTTCAAACTGGTAAAATACCGTTGCCACGTAAATGTTGTATACTCAATGTTTGCTGATCTCTCCCTTCAGGAAGTTGTGGCTTAAATGGCGACGGTTGTACTTTGGTTGAAACGACTTTGAGGAACCCACCGTGCAGTGGCTGCGGTTCTAGTACTGACATCAGTCTTATTCCGCCGTGAGCTCTCCAAACTACCTTTGCTGGTATAGACGTTGAAGACAACCTCCCCTATAGTCATACTTACTCTGTCGCCGTCAGTTTCGAATACCGCAATGGTTGCGATGGCGCAGGTGCTAGCTGTAAGTGGATTCATGAGCCATCACGGAACGTACTCAGTCGACGGGTGCAACTTGTAATCAAGGCAACAGCCCAGGCTGCAACACTGCGTTCCATGAACCAACGGACAACGCTGTCCAAGTCGCATGTAAGAGCCAATCTTCCGATTTCTCCCAATTAGCTATTAAATTGTTTCCCGTTGAACAGGCCAAGAGAACGATGTCAACCTCGTTATCACCTTTTGTATATAAACCGTCGGATGCTTTTTGGTATATACAACGAATCATGAATAGTCTCGCCTGTCAGCACGCCCTAAACCCCTGTACGCGGTGCCCTGAGGTCCCGCGCACTCAGTTGACCCCGGTGCGACAAGCTCACCCGTCAACTCGAGATGATTGGAATGTTGGTTACCCGTCGGCTGGACTAGACTCCTTGAATGTAGTGTGTACCAATAGAGCGGGTGCTGCGCACGATGCCGACTAGCACTTCCCAGGAAGCTTACATTATGTATTATCCGGAGGGTTTGTATGCGGTTAATACCTCAGAACTTGAGCTTGTGGCCTTGAGAGGAGTTAGCGAAGCCTAGGATGGGCTAATTGTCACGGGCCGTGGCGTCCCGTAACCGGCGATTTCCCGGTCCGCTCGTCTGCGGGCGTAATCGGAGCTTGAATTGAGCAGGGCGTTGCACGCCCGACAACAACTCAAAATAATCAATCTTGATATTCCCCTGATTCCCACTACGTCCACCTCGGCGGAGGATCTTTGATACTCCACCTCTTATGTGCAGCCAAGAAAGAGCTACGGGATGTTTCTTTGGAACAGGCTTGCCCCGATCAACCCGGTCCCTCCCAAGGTTCTCGCTTGCGGCAATAGTCGTCCACGTCTGATCCTCTCGGATCCATTCCTCATTACTTCCAGTGATTCGCCTTTGTTGAGGTCGTTGCTTCAGCGGTGGGCTTTCGTTCACGGAAGCGACAGGCTTGGCCCCATCCGAGACCAAGCTAGCCCACTCCACTTCCAGAATCTAGTGCTGGAACCTTCCAGGTTTCGAAAATACACTGCTCTATGATGTGTCCAAGAAACGGATCGTCACTTCTAATGTACAGATAGATCAGCATGAATCAATCCCAACCTTCCCTTCTCTAGCTTCGCAACCCACCCCCCACCGGCGTCCGATTGACCGAGCGGTTCGTCCTCGAAATTATGCACCCCGTTTCCTTGCTCCGAATGGATCATCCTTCTTGCGTTCACTTTCTCGAGCACTGTCTTCACGTCCACTTCGCTTCCCGCATCAGTTGTAGCATTCCTTGCATTGGACTGAAGGTCTGGGGCAGCGTTCCCCGCGTCTGACGCCGACCTTGGTGTTGGCTGTTCGCGGGTGGCAGCTTCAATTATCTGTGGATCGATGAGTGGGGCGTGCACATCCATGAACCTCAGGTCGACAGCCTCAGGATCAGAATTGCCTCCGGCCTGCCCCTTGGTTCTCTCAACCAGGAATCTTTCCGTTGCGCGATGTTCTTCAGGGCTCGTTGGAGCGAACAATTTCGAACAGAAGTCCAATGTTTGTTGCAGCTCATCCTCAGAGAGTCGGCGCCCCACATCGGATCCTCCCTGTATGACTGCATCCCCGGACTTCGTCAGTATCCCGTAATGGTGAGTTGGTGGAACATCCCACCAGGCCTGAAAAACTTGAAGGCTTGATCGAAATTATCTTCGCCAACGTCCAACAGAACGTTGTCCTTCTGTGATCTTATCTGTTTGTATGCGCTCAAGACGACGACGAGGAACCTATACTATGCGATTAGCCTTGTCTAGAGTGGCAGTTCATTGATAGCATACCGTGTAAACGATGTCGTCACACGTTCGGTATGCCAACTAGCGGCTTCCTTCTCGCTACAATCGCCTCTGATGGAGGCGGAAATGGAAACCGCCGCAGACAACGCGCCTGTAAACGCTAGATGGATTCCGGAAGAAAAGAATGGGTCGATGAAGGCTTAAATTGGGAGCAAAAATCAGTAGAGCGATGGTATGTGTTTCGCACACCACCCACCTCCTGCATCTCCAATGATCCTCCATCCATCCCCGGCGTACTTGTTCGATGAGTAGCTGTAATCACTAGCGGTGTGAACTAGGCTCCCGCTATCCTCGCTAGATCCCAAGTGGTCGACAAGCTTTCCGTCTCCAAGGAGTTTCTTCAGGCCTGGGGCGAGTTCCAAGGTCTCCAAGTATCGTCGAGTAGACGAGGAAACGGTTGAGGGACCTAGTCGTGGAGCTTCCTGGGAAAGTCCGAGGTACGCCCCCAAGCTTCCGAATAAGGTACCAAAGGTGTTCGCTGTATTCTCACCCTCCACGTCCTCCCCCCTCGTAGCTTCATCAGACTGCGATCTCGCACGTTGCGTGTAAATTTCTTTGTTGACAACGACCCCGACGGAAGTAACTCCTGAGTGCAGAGGTATAAACCATGCCCACCCGGATTCGTCTGAAGGGGTTAGGTCCAAATCAGCACTTCGTTGATCTCAGCTTTAAGAAAAAGCCCATACCCGTCAGAGCTTCAAACCACGGTGCACCGGCTCTTGTAGTGCCTTCCCCGTAAGAGCCAACTCCAGTCCAGTACCCCCATACGGCGATATTCTTGAGTGAATCCATGAAATTCCGATTCTTCAAGTATTTGGTCGACATCAGACCCGCCCGTCCTGTAGCGTCCACGAGATAGTCGAAGGCGATCATCCCGCTCACAGGATTTTCAGTATCCAACGGCGAATGGCGAGTGTACGCGGCAGATACGGGTTTATTATTTTCGTCGAATTCGAGGGACACGACTCTTGTGTTCTCGTAAACCTTTGCTCCGAGCGAAGAAGCATGGTCGAGGAGGAGGAGGTCGAATTCTGACCGGACAACGTTCCACGTTGCGTTGTCGTGTCCCAGAGCGACGAAATCGGTGTCTATGTCGCGCTTCGGTCAATTGCCGATCTTTTGAACTCAAAGGCGGGGCGGGAGCTTACACCCTTCCTTCTTATGCTGGTTGAACTTTACCGCAGCTCCGGGCTGGGTTCGAGGCGTGAGTCACGAGCGGAGCGACCACCATGAACCCCTTACCTTTACTGCGAAACCATAATTTGCGACCTTGTCGTCGGCGTCGATGAATTTCAGGTAGTGTCTTGCGGAGGGAAGGAGGCTCTCTCCGATGTGGTACCTTGGGGACAGGGACCGGGTGTGAGGGTGATGAAACTACAACGGAGGTGCGACGCGACCTGGGGAACTTTGATGTTTCGAGGAGGACAACGTCGAAGCCCTCGCGAGCTAAGGTGGCAGCAGCATAGCTGCCTGCCGGTCCACCACCGACTACCAAGATTTGAGCGTTCTGGGTTTGCTCAGCTCAGAACTCTCCTGGGCACGCTCAATTGACGACTGACCGGAGGGATGAGTGTTGAAGTAGAAGAAGACATGGGTGAGGTAGGACTTCGCACGGGGGGCATTTATATGTGTTTTGTTTATCGTGGCGATCGCGTTTTCCCGTGCGAGTGCTCCCGTCACGGCTTCGTCTACCGGGGTAGAAATGCAGAAACATGGAACTTGTGGCGAAACATAGAGCCGGCAGGAAACTCAAATTCGGCTGAGTAGGGGGGAAGGTGATCAGAGATCCGTAACCCGCTTCTCAGGCCGAGTCTAAAGCGCTCGCCGAAGCCCCAGACCACCGTAAGGCTCGCTGATCCGTGTCCATGGGATGACATACTGCAGTGCACGACACAAATCTCGTCGGATATCACGAAGATGATGCGCTTACCTCGCCATAGAGATCAGCTCACAGGAGGGTAAGTGTACCTCGCGTAGTTGTGTGCAACAGCACACGCATTATCAGGAATCCGCAGAACGGACCCAGTGAACCGGCCAATAATGTTGCTGAGTTTGGGAAGAATTCTTACCAGCTCGTTCCTGATAACGCCTGTTCAAAGGGAGGTGAAACCGGCCTGGCTCAGCGGATTTTCCTCATGGACTAACCAGGCACGATTTTACTGTCAAACATACGGGACAATCCCTGGGTGAATGACAGCAAACATTCCCCTCATATAGAGGATCGCAGTCAACCCCATCAGCCAATTCAACGGCCGTGATCGTAGAGCGCACCAATTGAATCTAGCTGTACAGTTCACTCGGGGTGCGCCTGCGCCTTTGTAGCCCAGAATCCCGAAAAAACGGGAAATCAGAACCAGAACCAAAGAGTGATGCGCCAGCTATACTGGTACCGGAACCGGTATTGACCACCCGAGACCTGTCTTCGCGAGTGAAGCCGTTGAAAAATGCAGGAAGAAGCAACTTTGAAACCCAGTCCGCGGAAATCGTTCAAAGCGAACTTGCTTTCGTTGGCAACAGTGGAGCCTGGAGGGTTCCCCATCAAGTGCGTTCGTACCGGACCGGGGCATGTCATAGTCGGCAACGGTAACTCGATGATTGGTGCCCCAGATATCGCGACGCTGGGTATCACAGGGTAAGCGCTCAGTCTACGGGAGGAGTGAGAAACACACGGTCCCTAAATTAGAACACGGTGTTCTGTAATGGAAGCTGAATATTGGATACGGGCCGATTAAATAGAACCCTAAATGTTACGAACGAGACTCTTTCCAAGTCAATACGGACTCACCCCTCGGAAGCGATAACGGATAGAAGATTGTTCGTGGGACAACTTACAAACAAATACCGAGTCGGAGATGCTGAGGTTCACGGCGGGGTCGTCGGCTCTCAACGTTCTGGCTTCCTCCTAGTGGAATCATGAATAACATATTACCCGCTTGGACTCGCTGCGAACCAACCCAACTATTTCTCAGCCGCATCCTTGACGATCTCCAACGAAGGGAAATTCAGTTTTAGCCAACTCCCTTCCGGTCATCTGTTTGAAGCCCTCAATGGCAACCCTGAACCTTCGCTTCTGAGACGATGCACACTTTGACGAGATGTGGCTTTGCTAAACATCAATTGTGTTGAATACTTTCCCAGAGACTCCGAGCGTTGGGAGAGGATGGTTCAGGGGAGAATGGGAAAATCGAACATTGGGAGGACTGAGATATCTAAGCTTATCACCAGATAGCGTGGCGTATGTGTATCCATGGTCGACTAGGTTGCTGCTTGCGGACTTGCCGGGTGACGTTAGGACGTTTCGTGCTGAGCACCCGATCTGACCCGGTCACATGTTATGGCACCAGCCGTAACTCTCCATTCCCTACCGATCGCGGAGCCCGAACCAAAAGCCGAGACGCCTAGGATTCCCAGTTGCGATGAGAGGTTGATAACCCTGGATTTATTTTCTGGGGCGGAAGCTTCTGTGAAATAGCGCTACCCTGGACCCCTATGCCTAGGGTACCACGTAGGACCACCGATTTAGCGCACTTGCGCTGAATACCATATCATACCCTTCCGCTGCGTCTACATCGGGAGGAGATAAAGCAGCTCGACAGAATCCAAATCCAAAGGGGGATGGGTAACTCAATCCACGTTGGCACGGTACCGACCCCAGCGTTTCCCCAGGTACCGATAACGCTCTTTCTAGTCGGATATCAGGCGCCCGCCTCCGCGAACTCGGATTTCGGAACGAAGGGGTAGGACCCGAAGGTTGGTGAGTGGACGAATCTGCGGGTAAAAGCTTGAGAGCGGAGGCATTTTGACCCACCTCGATAGCCCAGACGTAAGCGGCTGAGAGTGGATTTGATTTAGACCGCATGGTTAAAAAAGATGGTCGACACGGAGGTTACAGCCTATCACCAATACGCTTGCCGAGTACGCGAGGCGGGTAGAAGATTTTGAATGGAGAACTCGACGCTTCAACTCAAAACCGACTCAAAATCCGCTCCAAAACCAAGTCTATCGCCGCGCTTCTCGCCGAGCAACAGAGAGGGATTACTGATCCCAATCCGTCCTCAATGGATTCTCATTCCGCGACGCGTGAGCCACGTGACGAAATCAAAACATGAGCACGCGTCAACATTTAAGTCGATAAGATTCAGTGTTGTTACAGTAGTGCAGAAGTGTACGTAGTGGGTGATCACAAGATCGTATTCTAACTGAGCGTGGAGTCAGCAGAAAAAAGCGAAGCGAGGAAGAAAACCGTCGGAAAAAATCAAGAAACCGTACCGCGACCATGGATCTGGTGTCATCGAGCCAGGAAAACCAAGACTTTATACAAGGTTGTTATTCACTTTGCTTTTCGGATCGCGTTCTTGAACTTGTCCGCAAGAGTGTTCTTCCGGGTGGATATCGTGGGGGGCATCGACGACGGCTCCGCCGCCGTGTTTATCGTCATAAGCGGTTCTAAAGAACGGTTATACTGGGAGGGTTCAGGGAAAGGAATGGAGATCATCGGTGGGATTATCGTGGAACCGGAAGGATTCGAATTGACAGCATGGCCTCGAGCGGGAGGAGGAACCAACTCCCCCTCGGGTTCGTCTGTCGCTCTCTCGGTGTACTGTGGAGGGGGGACCTGGTAACACCAGATAAGAACACCCGTCACATCAGAAGGCGAAGACACTTACATCGCACAAATCTGAATTTGTCCCAGCCCTATCCATTCCGTGGTCGAGCGTTCGTTGCCAACCATCCTTGTCTTCTTCAGGATCCCTGTTGTTTGCTTCGAGATCTTTCCTCGAACCAGTAACCCTTGCTCTAATCTTTCTGCAAAGAACGAGCAAGAGGACGACGCCTGAAAGAAGAAGCTGGTATGAGTGCAAGAGTAGATTCGAAAACTATGAGCAATGACTAACCGAAAACGCCGCCGACCACGTATCCCGCGATCCTGGCTTTCGACCTCGACGTCTTGGAACCAGAACTGGGCGGAGTGGACGAGCTGGGAGACCCGGAAGAAGAGCTCCCAGACGAGGAAGCGGAGCTCGAACTCTGTCCCTTGCCTTCAGCCTCTGCGATGACGAGCAAGATTGTCAACGCCAACACAAGCAAATTGCAAAACACATAGTTCAGGACATTCTTTCCGGCCATCTCGAGTGGACGTGAGGGAGAGAGAGGGAAGTCCGTTGAAAACGTCACTGGTTTTATTCGAGGGAGCGCGGTCAGCTGTGATGTTAGTGACAGCCTGGAATGGAACGGGTGAAGCTTGGAGAGGCTTCACAGAAGGTCCGCGATGCATGGATGCTGTCAGATTGGGTCCGAAGCACTGAGGACACCAAGGGCTCCCACACGTATCACATTGTTCGAGACTTAGTTGCACCGGTGCGTTGGTTGTCCGAACTGCACAGGAGACCGTACAGGGCATCGTAGGATTGCTCTCGCGACGTGGATCGAGCCAAACTTCGGAGTTTCAAAGCAAGGTTTCTCCCACCCAGTGCCGATCCTCGAACCGAGAAGTCACTCGGTATGCCATAAACATGACACACTTCCGTTCGTTGGCATGGTTCGTGGTCGTTCCTCGGTGGCACATCGCAGGTTCGGGGAACACGCTAATCGCGGGGCTGCGGTAAATACCAAAAAGAGAACGGAGCGCATGTTTGTAACCCCAAATCACCAGGAATGTAAGAAGATTGAGTGACCGTTTCTGGGGTCGGGACACATCCTGTGGTTGGACGGAGATGCTCCAGCTCTCCAGAAATGCGCCTCGTGTCGGAGAAATGCGCGTGGCATTTTAATTAGGCGCCGATTTTAATGACGTTTTAAGACAATAAAAATTTGTTGCCAATGCCTCGGAACCAATCGGCAGTTTGAGGCCGTTGATTGCATCAGAAATTGAAATAAACAAGGTGAAAAGATAACGAAAAGATAATCTGAGATCAGACCAATGCTTCCCCAGCGCGTAAAACGACGTCCAGCGACGGAAGAAATCGAGTGCCCTCACTGCTTCAAAGATTTTAATGTGAGGGGCTATACTAGGCATGTCCAGGCATGCTCTATTCGTCATGGAAGGCGAACTTCTCCCGATGTTGGCGTAGAGGGTGATGCGGGCCCGGGGCCGGGCGAAAACGGTATGTCGTTCGCTCAACTAGACTGTTGACTCAGTGGCTTGATTTAATTTCCAAACTTCAGATGGCGGTCAGACTCAGGCTGCTGAGATCGTCGAGACCACCGAAACCACCGAGACCACCGAGATTGCTGAGGATCGCCATGTGGAGGTTGAAGGATCGGGAGAATCTGTCGAGGCAGGTAAGTGTGAACCAGGGGATGCGGCTGACGGTTCACTTACCCCAGGGTTGGTAGGGTCGGGTCTGCGGGTCCCGAATGTTGGTGATATTCTGATCGAATATCACCCTCACAGTGGAAAGGGTAGTCGTATCCTCAGCCCTGAAGAATTTAAGGCGACCTTGAGCGACCGCTTGGCAGAACCCACAGAACCACCGGACGACGAACCATGGCGCCCATTTCGCTCCAGAGATGATTTTGAGTTTGCGGAATTCGTGCACGACACAGCACTGAACCAGTCCCAGATCGATCAGTTAATCAAGTTCATTCGGCGCCAAGATGAATCGGGCTCGGGTTCGTTCACACTTCAAAACTACAACGACCTAAAGGACGTGTTGGAAAGGGCAAGCAAGCTACTTACCTCGGTAACTACGTTCAATCTCTAACGATGTCCTAAATCATTGATCAACACCCATCTACGGTGTGCTCGATCATCAGTTTCAGCGTCATAATATCAAGCGCGAGTTTGAGGGTGAAGAAAAATCGTACGAAGCCTGGAGCCGTCCGCTGTGGGGTTGGATTATGGACCACCTTATCGACCCAAAGCTTGTCCGACATTTTGAGTGGGATGCGCAGAGGATTTTTAGATTTAATGGAACGGGTTACACACGGTTATACACAGAACCGTGGACCGGAAACCGCCTCTGGGACATTCAGGTGAAGAGTTGTCTGGGCTATTCATTTTGAAATTACGCTGACAGGTTTCGAAGTCATCGTTACCGAAAGAGGCAAAAATGCTGTGTCTTGAACTCTACGCTGACAAGACGCGACTTTCGTCATTCGGGACGGAAGAAGGGTATCCTGTCATGGCAAGAATCCTTAATCTCCCGGTGGGGATGAGGAATGGTGATGGGATCGGGGGTGCCCGAGTTGTAGGGTGGCTCCCGTTGGTACGTTCGGAACTGCTTTTTTCCATCAGACTTATCAATCTTCGTTGTCAACCCAGGTTAAGGACACCTCAGAGGATAAGGGACGACCTGCCTGGGTTAACTTTAAACGGGTGATCTGGCACGATGCCTTCTACAAACTGGTTGAATCTATTGAAGCCTACTCAGAAACCGGATACTGGGTAGACTGTGGCGACCGGGCAAGGAGACGCATTTTTCCATTGATATTGATTCTCGCTGCAGATTATGAAGAACAGTAAGTAAACTCGTAACTATCAATGTAATGACATATTCAGTTCCCGGGCGGGTAATGACCAGATGTGTCATGGCTCTGATCCGGGGAGTGGGGAGCCTATTTCCGTGCCCACGGTGCCTCATCTCTGACATCAAGCTGGGTGATCTTTCGGCACGTGCGCCCCTCCGGACGGCAGCCGACACAAAAGCCATAATCCAGGAGGCACGGGAGAAGGAGTTTTCAGGACAAACGGAGGAAACTTTGAAATCTGCTGGGTTACGAGACGTTGATGTGTGTGCATCTATCCTTATCATTCATGTTTCGTACTATGGCTAACAACGCCCTGACAGAACGTATTCTGGAAGATCAATCATTCGGACCCACACGCTGCGTTATCTTTCGATCGTCTGCATACTTTTCCTGGCGGTATTTTCCGGCATCATCTATGGGGCCGCCTTCAAGCGATTCTTGCGAAGTTGGGCAGGGATGCGCGTGTTGCCGTTGATGAAATGTACACACCTTTTTTTATGTTTTGTTTTGACGTATCGTTGATAACCAATGATAGGGCGGACAGGGTGCCACGCTGGAGGGGCCTCAATCACTTCGGTGCATATGTTAGTGTTGAATTTACAGACGGATCAAAATGGGAAGACATGTCGAAGGTATGTCATAATTAACGCTCTGATGTACATTCTTGATGAACGTTTCAATTAAATTAGATATGTGTCCCGGTGATGCGAAACACGCTTGAAGAGGCGGAGGGTGGCTTATCCCTTCTACGCTGTGTTCGAGCATATGTGGAACTGGACATGTTGGCGTCCTTCGATGTCCACACGGGTGAGACGATCAAGTGGGGAAGAGAAGTTGCCAAAAAATTTGTGAAGCTAGCGAACGTGAGTGATCTATTCTAACACGAGGGATGCAACAGTGTCGCTAATGGACCTGGATCACCAGGAATGTGAAAAAGGAGTGTGGAACTTCCCAAAGATGCACTTGATCCAACATCTCTTTGACGACATCGAGGCGAAGGGCGTCACCCGAAACTATACGAGCAAGACCTTTGAGAAGATGCATGGCCCACTCGGGGAAGCTTACGAACGTGTTACGAATTTCAAAGATGTGGGCCGTCAAGTGAGTAACTATGATTCAATTTTCCCGTGGTTGTATGACTAACCTTCGACAATCAGATTCTGAGAGTCGAGCACCATGACTTTGTCTTGGCGTTTATTAAATCTCAGATCAAGCAATTTGACGACTTTCACGCTATGGCCGAGAGTTGTGCCGTGGACGCTGAAACCATCAGCCATGCAGGAGGATCGAGGGATCCGGCAGTGTTGCCGCCGTCTGTCACTACGATGGAACACACTACTATTCTGGGGTCGAAGCAAAAGCCGGTGTCCATCCAGGAACTCCTTGAAACGATGAAGGCGGACCCTGCGTTCACGAGCTTCCGCACGCGCGTTTCGCGTCTCACCCAGGCGCTGAGTTCCAACCCCCCAGCAGACACGATCGCCATCAGTAACTCACACAAGGCACGATCACTTATTTCATTCGCGTCATGTCCCGTTTTTTGGACCTGAGATCTGAAACGTAATTTATTAGATTACTGAGTACCGGTTCATCAAGGTAAACTACGAATCGCTGGTTGATTGGCGCATCAAGACGGACTACGTGCGCTGTAATCCAATGTTCAACAAGCATCCACGTTATGATTTCGTCATCATAACAACTCGTTTACAACGGCTTGCATTTGCCCGACTCGTCTTCATTTTTGTGTGCCAGGTCAACGGACACAACCACCAACTCGCGCTTATTCAGCCGTTAGAAAAGAAGTCCCGGCCCAATGCAAATAGCGTTGACAGAAGCCTGTCAATCTACAGGTGGCATCTACGGGATCGGAGTAGATGTGAAGTGATCGAAGTGGGTTGCATCGTGCGTGGTGCAGTGTTAGTCGAAGACACAAAATACAGTGGGGACTATTTCGTTATCGACACGCTTGACGAGGACATGTTTTTACGAGTAAGGGGTATGTGAGATCTAGCCAAATAGACATCTGTTATTTTGAGTAATTGATAGCGCGTGGCCCATTATACATTACACCTTGCGTGTCTCACATGTTTCTGACCAATCGGCAATTGCTGCCACATGTTCCAGTGCTGCTCCCCAACATATAAATTCTCTCCCATGATGGGAGGTCGGAACCCCATGGAAGCGATCTTCATCCCCGACATATCTGATTCAGAGTCAGACACTGCGATTACTGGCAACAACACCATAACATTGGTACGTACCGTAGTACACCCTTCCCCCACGAGCCACCCGATCTAACCGCCCACAGCAGCAGCCCAGCCCTACCATGGCGACCGATCGTTCGACGCTGAGTACCACCTCATCTCAGGCGAGCATTGACACGAGGATTCAACTCATGGAGGCCGTAAGTCTGATTTTATTGTAGCATGAGACGTCCGGGCTAAACCCATTCTCCCGACAGGCGCTTCAACAGGCACAGCTGTCAGCTGGTAACGCCCATGCCCAGGCCCAGAAGGACGCTCGTAGTGGGTCGTCTGTGTCTAAGAGTTCGCCGGCCAACGCGAAAAAACTAGACGAGACGACAGAGGCACTCAAACAGGCCGGGAGGATGCTTTGTCTCCTGTACTCCCCTTGGCCGTCGTGGAAGATTTCTGGTCCCCACATCGTAGGAGGTGTACGACCTCCTGGAAAGATTACGGCGTCTGACAGCGCTGGGGAGGAGATTCTATCCTATGTGCCCCCCAATTTCGTGCAGGACTTTCTATCACCATCTGGTCAAAAAGTCGTAAGTCGTCTCAAACACCTCTACCTTTTCCTATACTGACAAACGTCCCCAGGTCTCTAATGCGATGACGGCTGCCCGATCATCTCATATCAACCGCCTTCGGACCACTGCTTCCTTGATATTCGGCCCTGAGTTCGATCAAACCTGGTTCCCTTCAAAAACCGACAGGGGGTCTATCGAAAAGCTTCAGAAACTTCTGGGGCCGAAGATAACGTCTGAGGGTAAGAAATATATGCTCCTCCCTCTGATTCTCTTCCCCAATGGGATCAAGAAGGAGAAAGATGTTTTTTTGAACCCAGCGCTGGTCAGGGTAAGTTTTTCGCATTGCCGTGAGTTCAATACATCATATGCTGACATATACCATAGGTGCTAAAGGTCATCTTGTTTGGGCCATCGTCGCTTGCGGAGACTGGGACCCAGCCTGGTCGTAAACCCTCTGGGGTCAAGTGGGGACTTAATAGGATCACCCCTGGTGCCATTGCCTTCGCGGCTGTCCTCGTAAGTCCGTCATAACAACATAATTTGTTCGTGCTAATCAAATACTGCCT
>Ga0307513_10001905_pt1 | contig 29645 bp, 35 predicted proteins | sample 15_EM_MG_FD_202174 | JGI IMG/M metagenome (GOLD analysis project Ga0307513, IMG submission 202174) | Populus trichocarpa ectomycorrhiza microbial communities from riparian zone in the Pacific Northwest, United States - 15_EM | ecosystem: Host-associated > Plants > Roots > Unclassified | place... | reverse complement strand
GTGAAATGAGAAACGTCGAGCACAGATCTTGAAACGTCGGGACCACCGTCGGGACCACCGATCGCTGCCTCTTGATCGCCAGCGAACCAAACAGACACAAACAGACCTACCGCCGGGAGAGACGGACAATCAAGTTAGTAGACTCTGTTCAAAATCCATCCCTCCCAATACCGAAGCATAGCCTATACAATAATTGGTCACTCTCTGTCGAGTATGAGCTCGCGTTCTTTCTCCAGATCGTCGCTGGAATTGGAGACCATGTCGAGTTGTGATAAAGCTCATACAAATAATTTAACTAATTGCCTTAGCTACTCGGATTCTCTGTTTCTTGAAATTGTAAATTGACACCCTTGCAAATTGTGGGGAAACAGCAGCCCAATCAACAAACGCACGACAGACACAACCTAAGATATCCAGAACCACTGGAAAGCAATCAGATTAAACTGCACTGAATCCCGTCAGTCCCAAATCGGTCCATGGACGACAGCGAAAGGGTCTCAGGTCTAACGAACAACCGAGGAAAGCTAAACGAACATCCCAACTGCTCCTCGCTGGGTATCGTGTTTCCATGGTGCGCCAGTCACAACAGCCCGGACACTGAAATGCACCCGCCCACACCCAGTAACGGGGCACCTCCACTCAAAGTGTTCAAACTGGGGCGTTGCGTTGACGGTTGCGTTTTTCCTTCCCTTCCCTCGCCCACCACCACGTCCACGTCCACGTCCACGCCCCCGTCCACGTCCACGCCCACCGCGCGGCCGTGCACGAGTCGCAGTCCCCTCTTCCTCCTGGCGCTGCTGATCCTGATTCAGAGTCTGCGGGTTGACTTCTTCGTATGTGGCCTTTTCCTTCCCCTTCGTATCCTCGTCGATCGAGGGGGGAGGGAGAGAGGCTGGATCAGGCGGGAACGCCATCTTCACAACGCACGTTCCATCCAACACATGCCCACATCTCAAACCATAGACTCTCTCCCCCTCCTCGCCATTCACTTTCAAATCGCTCTTACAACTTGCACAAACCAGCCGAAACGGCTTGAGGGGCGGGGGAGTGACAGCTTTGGCCTTGCCCTTTCCTTTGCGGCCACCACTTGCAGCAGCAGAATCGAGGTCAATCACCTCTGGCTCTGCTCTCCGCTCAAAGTCGCCGCTAAAGCTAGGCTTGACGAACCCTTTCGGGTGCGTAAACTCGGGGCGGTATTCAGGTGCGTCAGGCAGCTCGGGTGCGGGTGGATCTCCACCATAGACGAACAGCTGGTGCGGTCGGGGTGGGTCAAGGCGCATCCGAAGCAAATTCCCAAGGCCGACGCGCCACCCGCCAGCTTGCGGGGGCGGGGGAGGAACCTCAGGAGGGTCGTCGGCATGTTCTATCAAGCCCTCTGGACCACCTCTTCCACCTTGGTCCTCTCCGTTATTGCTCCGGCCCTCGCCCCACCCGCGGAGGAATCCGCCTAAGCCATCCCGTGCAAGAGACATGATCGCGCGTTCACGCGCTACGCTTCGTTGGTGCATGGACATACCGGCACGCTGCTGACGGCCGAAGATGCCGCCGCCGCCGAGCCCCAGCCTTGGTGCAGGCGACTGGAAACGCCCACGACCGATCAGTTCGTCTGCTGTTGGAGGTGGGGGCTGAGCGTGATTCTGAGCGTGGAACTGAGGACGGGATGGAGACCGCGACAGACGGCGGATGATTGGAGGTGCTGGGACGTTTGGGATATAATCTGGGATTGGAATTGGAATTCGGGGGGCGTTTGAAGGTCCAGCTTGATGGTTATTCTCGTTTGCATTGGATGGTCCAGCGAGTGCTAGTGGTTATTTGCGTTAGCTGCAGCACATACAAAAGGTAGAGTACTCCAGCATTTATGAGACGTATGCCGGCGTAAAGGGCGCTTCGCCGCTTAACGGGTGGGTGTAGCCAGCCAATAGAGGTGCACGGCAGGTACATGAGGGCTTTGTGAAGCGTGCCGTTTCGGGGTGGAGCCAGAAAACGGCCATACGTGAGAAGTCAGCGGGAGGAGTGGGCGTGAGACACCCTCTATGTTACGTAGGTGACGAAGAAAAATATGATAAAGCATTTATTCCCCTATGTGCCAGGCGGGAAGGTTACAACGGGGCCAACGGAGTTGTGCGGTGAAGAGGTGGGACCATCAAGGCCTCGCGGAGACAACAAGAAGTGTGCACGTACACCCCCCTGCCCTCCGATAGCATATCCTGAGGACATACGGAGGCGAAAAAGTAGGAATCGGAATGAATAGGTCCAAAACTAGCGCGGTAATTGGCACAGAGACTGGAGTGAAAACTTACGGAGATAACGTCGTCTTGGAGGAGAATTACGGAGCTCCTGCCACACTCTTGCTTGCCGTGCAGAGCGGCGAGCAAGAGCGTGGACGTCCTCGGGGGACGACGAGCGCTCGGAGTGGCCATCGCTGTCGTTGTTGCCATCCTCTCCTGAGCTGATTTGGATAACGTCGATGTCTCCCTCGCCGCCCATGGCCTGCAGCCGCCGGGCAATCTGTTCGTCTCTGGCAATTTGCCGTCGTCGGGCCCGTTGCTCGGCCTCTTCGTCAATGCCGCGCTGGAGGAGCCTAGCTCGTCGCTCGTCGACGTTGCGCTGGCGAACGACCGACGAGACTGGCTGGGGCGGCTCGATAGCGACTGGCAGCTCGGCGTCGTCGCTGTCTGAATCGTCGGAAATTTCGATAGGCGCATCACGGTGGGTAAGGTCGATGATCACTGGTCCGGCGGGCATTTCGGATAGCCGTTGCAGCGGTTGTGGTTGGGGCCAGAGTTTGTAATGAGGCTGGGTGGTATTACTACAACTTGACGAATAATCTAAATAATTACACAGCGCAGAATACAACGTCCGTGGGGTATTATTTACTTTTGCTTGCCCTTATCCCTTGCGATAGCCTCTTCCAAACCGCGCTCATAACCTCTCCGCTCAGCCTCGGCAATCGACCGCTCAAGCTCAAGCCTCCTTTGCCTCTCAGCGTCCTCTTTCTCCCCGGGGTGTACGGGGTATTCGCCCACACCTTCATATGCTGGAGGCTCCAGTGGCGACTGAGTAACGCCAGCCCACTCGTCCACCAACACAGGCGGGGCGCTAGACCCAGATAAGGACCTTGCGTGCCCATGTCCGTGATTATGACCACCATAACTCACGATCGAAGAGCCGTCGACCGTATAATCCCTCCCAACAATCCCTCCAGTTCCACCTGTCGCATGTTCCGAACGTAGAATCCACCCGTCCTTCTCCTCCTCCTTTGCTTTCCTCCAATCCTTCCTTCGCTCTTTCAGGCGAACTTTCACGACCTCGCTTTGCCATCGCTTCACGACCTCCAACTTCTCCTTGTCGGTTGCAAGTGTCGAGTGTTCAACTCCCTGGGCGATACGAGCAGAACGGATTTGTGGGGTTATATCGGTTGATGGTGTAAAGGATGACATGACGGAAAAGAACGCCCCCTTGACGGGCTTCGTGACGAACGCGAGGGAGCCGGCTGCGGGGCGGAAACCGACATTGAGGACTGGTAGACTAGTTAGTGCCGTGAAGGAACAGGTAATTATGTACTCACCTCCCCTTCCAGTGCCTTTGATCGCTCCGATTGTGCCCTGAACGGGCGATTCAGCGTCATGTACAATCGCCAATCATGAAGATGCCTACCTCGTTCTTATATCCGTCGATAGGTTCAGTAACAAGCCCAGTGACACCATCCACAACCCCATGAAACAAGGCCTATAATTCACGACCACCTATCAGACAAATCCATCGGTGAGTAGACGACGCACCTTCCCGCCTTCTGCCAACCCGTCCTTCCAATCCTTGACGGGTTTTTCATACCGCGCCTTGGAGCCCCAGAGGCGAGGGCTCTGGTGGAAGCCTTCTTGGATGGAGTCGATCGAGTAGAACACCCCTATAGGAGCAGATTTTAGTCCAGTTTGCATTTGAGCTGACTCTGATTACGCGAGAACGCACCTCGAGGGAGTGCAACACCCGTATTGATCAAACCCTGCACCGGCGCCCTACTGGTCGCGCGCAAGTGTTAGTACCGGCCAACCCCCAGCGAGGAAATGGCGTACCTAAATATTTGCGCGAGCCCGGCATGGAAGTCTACTATGGAGCGGAAGACTTCCACCACACCACCAGAGATAGGATCGACAAAGTTTGGGTCGTGGGTGTACTCTTTCGGACCTATACGGACAGCGCGAAGAAACTTAGGAGAGATATGGGACGAGTGGCCGAGGGCGTACGATGCAACTGAAGGTCTTGGATATCCAACAGCCCAACTTCTGTGAGGATTTGGGCAGCGAAGCCGCTGAGCCTTAGATACTGTGAGGGCGAGTGAGAACGGAAAGGAAATGAGAGATATCGACGTACGTGTTTCGGACTCCACCAAATGGCGAGTCGCTCCGGGAAGAGATCACACCGCATATTTAACAAGGGCAAATGCCGATGGAAGGAGTGAACACCAGCTGCCACGCCGTTCTACCCAAGCGAAGCAGCGTCAATGCCCCGTACGTACTACTACGCCTTTCCAGAGACTAAGCCGACTGACCTCACGCTCAATCCTATCTCCAACCATCTTCGCATTTTCTACAACCTGCGGGCTCAAAGCGAACTCAATCGCTTCCTTCAGGACAAGTACACTTTTGCTCATATCCTTTGCCTTCCCACCTCCAAGCAATAGCCCCTTCTCGATGGGTCCGGCCGCCACACCCGCGCGATGCAGGGCCCGCGCCCAGAAGCTCTGGTCCCCTACGCACGGTACGACGATGCTCGGTTTGCCCGCCCGCAGGATGTCCGCTGTAAGTTGTGCCTCGCCCGCATGGAGGACTGCGCAAGTGTATGGGAGGAGCGCGGACGCTGGGACGTCTGGCGGGAGGAGGAAAACGTGCGGTGGAAGCGAGGAGAAGGGGAACGCTGGGATGGGCGAGAGCGGAGCGAGTAGAACAGGGGTGCCTGTTAAGTGCGCGGACTCTATGATTGTGCGAGTGAGGGCGAGTGGATCGGGGACTGGGGTTGAGCCGAAGCTGATTAGGTAGAGTAAAGGTTAAGTGTACGTATAAGCGTATGACGGAGGGACGTACTTGACGTAGATCGGTGGTGGACCCTCGGAGATAAATGCAATTAGTTCAGGGGGTGGTATGTAAGTGCTACCCTGCTCCTGACAGAAAAATCCTGCGACATCTGCACAGCAGTTGGTATACACCCTGTAGGTATAAACAAGGGAATGAACTACGTACCAATGTGGTTTCTCCAATCCTCTGGCTTGGGAACAAGACTTTCGCTGAAGGCGTACGTGCACGGAATCTTGAGTTTGTCCAGCACCCCCGCTCCGGTACGCATGTTCAGTCTCTTGAGGCCGAGCGTGTTCCGGCGGAAGTTGTTGATGAGATCGCCGAGCCTACATGAAGGCGTGAGAGGGTGAGTGGTAAAGGGAAGGAAAGGTATACCTCTGCCAAATCATTAACTCAATGAGGGCATAGCTGAGGTAGTTTGTCAATCGAGGCTCGCCGTTCGAACTAGAGATATTGACGAGTGGATGAGGAAATGCGGTAGTAGGAGACCATGGCATGGCTACGGCACCGCAACATTAGGCCTCATAATCGATTGAATTTTATAATGGGAATGAGCTCACTGAACGTCATATGGACTGGAATTCCAAGCGCTTCGGCGCAGTGAACGTGAGCAAAGGATGGCGGGTTCGCGATTATTGCATCTGCAATGAACGGTAGTTCTCCGGGAGTTGCAATCTGGGTACATGCTCGCCAGCATCCGTCCAGGATTTCTTTCATACTTCGACGGTGGCGAGTTACTTCTCCTCGATTGAGGGACGCAAATCCTGACACTAAACCAGAGTCTGCAGAGGAAACCCTTCTATCAGCCAACGAGATCCGATTCGCATGGGTAGCTTACTCCGCATCATAAAACCCATCACCTCATTGGGGTCCCCACCAATATCGAAGAACTCGAGGCCAGCTTGGGAGACAATCTCTCGGAATGCACCGTGCGTCGCAATGCGAACGCGATGTCCGTGCCTAGATAGTTCTTGCCCCAGAGCTAGGTGTGGGTGTACGTCCCCTGGGTTTATTGAAAGTCAGTAGATATTTCACACTTCTGCTGCAATTCAAACGCGTACCCTGAGTCCCAACTAGCATTACTACTATGTTTAAGTGCGGAACCCGTCCGCCTGCTCTGATTCCTAACGCCGCACCTGGCTCGCTAAGGGTAGGATCGACGGCAAACTCGTCGATAGGAGCAGCATAGTCTTTTGGGAGATCTGGAAGAGTTTGCTTAAATTTTAACGAGACTGCCAATCGGCCATCGGACGTGACTTGGGCGACGGACGAAAGGCCTTTGCCTGCCGAAGTCAGAGTAGAATAGTCTGGTACGACGTGTGAGAAGCTGTATTGGTATTAGGATATGTTTGAGCAAACCTGGTGGCCTGTCCTCTGCAACTGTGGTCAGAGGACTGATTTATAATATCATCTCAGCACTAACGTACCAGTGAGTGAGTCAACAGAGCTCTCAATGTTACCATTTGAGGAAGCAGGTATTGCTGATTGTACGGCGTTAGACCGGACACGGAGTTGAGAATCTATTATTGCGTTGCCTGGTCCAGCGCCTGATTTCTGATCGTCAGAGAAATCGGTTGCGAGTACCATGGTTCTGGGAGGGTCCTGCGAGGGTCTGTCTCACTCAGCAACTCGTTCGATCGTCGCGTGTTTTATAGCCTAATAGGCGCCGGCCGCGGCCGCAGCTTGCTGTGCCTGTCCCCTTAGGCTAGAGTGTGCCTTTCCAGCGGTGCATCACAGCAACTCCATTATCGAAACGTTTGATTCGACAAAGCCTGCTTGTTTACAACTATGCTCATCTCCGATACAGATCCGCGCTGCGCCCATAGAAAATTCAAAATCGCTTAATAGGGTGATCTTGCTTTGACCACCTATCCGGGACATGGGGTTGGGCAAGAAAGATCCCTAGCAAGTAGACAATAGACTTTGTGGAGAGGTTCAAGCATTGAAAACATCGCTATTGTTACCACGGAAGGTGCATACAAATCATAGCGCACACAAGGAAAATTTACATCGGCTCCGATATTCAGCTTTCAGACCATTGGGAATGCTCTTCCCCACTTTGGCCGGAGATGCTGACTTGTACAACGTTGATAAGCCCTTCCATTGTACAGTGCTTGAGGTCCCCTTGGCGAACGTGGACTTTCCCCAGGTTGACGGCAGCGTTCCAGCGGTTTAGAACTTCTACCTTGACCATATAGGAAAAATGCGCCTGTAACTGACTTGGTTGCAAGCCCGAGGGCATCATAAAGGAATAGGGTGAGGGCATGAAACCCTTGCGGCCAGTAAAAACATGTGTACCTGCGGCTTGGCGGATGGTGCTCCTTCGTTGATTCACGTCCCACTAGTCACCGAAGAGTACTTAACCCCACTTTCCCTACGGCCTTCTGGATCTCCGTGGGGTATTCCCATTCGGAAGGGAAGACCAGTGTCTAACATAAGAGCATATATAAGCCAAATCACTGCATCAAGATGACATGAGTGGAGAGTAAACCCTTGGAGACTCCGTGTGTTGCAAGTCACAGCCAATGCCCAGTCGAACGAGCCGCTGCGAAGAGCCAAGAGCCAAGAGCCAAGAGGGCTGTACATCACCTACATATAATAAACATCATCAACATCGTAAAATGACGAAAAACGGTAATCTGCTGACGATCATGATTAGACTGCTCAGCTCTGGGACCGCGGATACCCAAGTCCGCGCCTGGTTCGCCAAAGAAGGCCGATTGAATAGATGTATGTAGTCATGTGGGAGGTCAGGGAGCCTTGTCCGGCTGACTGAAACGGAGAGCCTGCCGCTCAACAACCCAGGTTTTGGAGAGAGACCTCGCCACCTGAAATGAGCGTGGAGTAATCTCGAGCTGGAATTAGGTGGGCTCAAGTGTGAAGATTCACCTCGGAGGTTTGTCGGCCCAAGGGAGTCATAGTTTTGTATTTCCCTATATTTGTGTACCTCTGTATGTCGGTCTAGCATTTCATTTGAGACCTGACTATATCCGACTCCTGTCTAGTAATGCTCTGGCCTCCCATTGCGTGTGCTCTCCTGCACCGTGCTTTGATAGAAGGATCTTGAGTTCATAGAGCCCATAGTAGCAATAGGGAGTATAGTAACATTGTACTCGCTAGATAAGGTCTGCAAAGTGGACTGATAGTCACGCTTCTAGCTGCCGGAGACTTAGCGATGGACTTCTTGTCGTCGGATAAGTCGATGTGTACAATGCTCGATGTGGATTAGGGCGGCAAAGAGTGTGGACCGGTGTCAAGTCCCCAGGCTACTCTGGGTTGGTTTGTTGGTCCTCGTTTCGATTCCAGTTGCCACGAAAGCGCAGTTAGAGGACTGTTGGATTATGCAGGGTGTGTACCTGAAAAGTATCCAGGAGCCACTTTACCTATATGCGGGACTGGCTCGCTCAATCAAGAACTTCGAGTCGAACTTAGCGCGCAAGAATCACTGTCATAGTCAAATTCGACACCCTTAGAGAAGGTAAAAGGCTACTTTCGACCATACGTTGATGCGATATCTTTGACTGAAGTCGTTTGACGCGGTCAAGGTACGAGCTGGAAAACTAGAATTGGTGGGTTTTAATTCTGTTCCATTGACACATAGGCGAGAGTACTGTTGGTACTGTACTGGTTATCGCCATATCTGGGGCATCCAAAAGAACGACTAGCCAAAGACCTAGTCGATTCATTGCGGTTTTGTTTTAAGAGATACGATGGACGCAAGAATACCAATCAGAAAGTTAGATTTTAGACATACGAAGTTACAGGGACGCACTGACTACGATCCCATTCCTTGGCCTAGTCGCAGGATTCTGACATACTTGTCCAAGCCGCTTGGTCGCGCACTCGCGGGTCTGGTGCAGATAGTTGAAATCACGCTGTGGTATAGATTAAATTTATATAGAACCTGATCGGCGCTCTTGACCTGCCAGATGAAGCGCCGCACTTTGTTCCAGGTCATCACGTAGCTCTCTCCATGAGTGCCGCCATCCGGCGCGTTACAAGGATAGGACGTAAAAAGAACTCAATTAATGGTCAAAGAGGCGATTCTACTCTGACCCATCCGGCAGTGGGTCACCAATTTTGCTTGCACTGATCATCACTGATGCGCCTACCAATCTAGAGCTACATCCCGCTTGAAATATGGCTCTACATATTCGATATACTTGGTCCTTTAGAACGGAAGGCTTTTTCGTGTACCTGTCGCACGTTCTTCACTCTCGTGAACAGGAGATGGTCCTTCCGAGTCTTAAAGCTCTACGGAGATAAATTCCCGGATCTCTTGAAGCTCCACAATCATTCTCGTTTGCTCAAGTTCGCATGCGAGGTCCATTGGCTACCATCAAGAGCGGCCAGTGTGCGCGCTCGTTCAGGAGGGAAATTATCGTTGACTCGCCTATCTATCCAATACGTCTTATCGAAGCTTTCACGTTCATCCACGATTCGCGCCTTGTACCTACACCGCATCGATATCAGTCCTCCACAACAGAGGCTGATATTGTCAATCCCGTGCTTGCGGCATTTAACACTCCAACAATCTACATTCATACCGGGAAATGAGTCGATTCCACCTACATTGATTGAGTCTTTCTCATTCGGAACAGGGACTGTCTCGCCTGACACTGCAACTCACATTCTTCAACCACTGGCCAATTCTCTGAAGACATTGGATGTAGGGGATGCATCGGAAGTGCTGTATCCTCTCATGAACGCTTTACAACTTGCTGTCCTCACATGCCTGCGGCAAAATTCCACACCTTACCTACACCATTTCCACGGTTTGTCGCCCCATACCTCAATCACCGAGCTCTATATAGGACCTTCTACCTCTCAGCGATGGGTAATCCCCGTCGATTACTTCCAGCCACCGTATCTGCTCCCTCATCTCCAACATCTTTCCTCACCCTGGCGAGTAGCAGTGAGGATGATCCCAGGGAGGCCGGTCAAAGTCTTCCACGATACAGAGCTTGTAGGCTGTGATAAAACAATGCTTTTGGGCCGGCTCCGGCAACTCGCGGAGTCAACTGCTGAGCAAGGAATGGAGCAGATCCGCACGTGTCACAACATGGGTGCTATGGGATTGATACAAGCACTCAACACATACATACCACACCTTAGACGGCTCGAGATATTTGTTCGGGATCACCATCCTCTGCAAGTCGAGGCTTGGAAGATAGGTTCCAATTCCTCCATCATCGAAATTGAGATTAGGTTCTTAAGGCCTACTCGAGATTCCTTATTGTCGGATGAGAGAGCCTACCCAGAGCAACCGTGTCGCACGCTGTTTACAAGACTGGCCGAGGCATGTCCCAAGTTGGAACATGCGACGTTTCTGGCAGTAAATGACGTGCATGGGGATGGTAGGAGTGTATTTGATGCGAACGAACAGGATGTCCCATCAGATTGTAAGCTCAAGTTCTGCAAAACCTCCAAGAGGACATGGGAGGAGCATTTGTGGGGGACGGAAGATGGAGGAAATATAATAATGAGCCTGTGAAAGGCACTAGACATGATCCAGTTTGCTGTTATTCGGTCTCAGGTTATGCTATGCTGATATTCCAGCCATGCCACGTGAATCGCAGGTGAAGTTGTGGAATCCATTGGGGAAAGAATGGAAATAATAGAGCTAGGGAAAACTAAAAAACGCGCATCGGGTGGCAAAATCCATAAAAAGTATGGCTGCTCGAACGCCGCTCGATTTGTAACGTAGCACGGATTCGGCGCCACACCCTGAAATCTTGATAGATGTAACTAGTCGACTCCTTTAGCGCCAACCCGTGGATAAAGGTTGATATGAATGTCTGATGAATTTGTTAGAGGTTTAAATTGACGACCTAACGACTGAGCCAGCTCCGAGTGTACTCTTTGACCAGTACCTCACAGTGGTCTTGGGGTTGGTTTACGCTCGATAAATTTGTGTAGCGCCCCATCTTTCAGACCGTGGTATCTGCTGATGGCCAGTGCCAGCCGCGCAGCCGGTGCACGACTTGAAATATACCGGCAAGTCCCAGAGGAATTCCGATGACGCATTTGGGACGGATCTCCGGTAAAGGCGCCATAACTGCCAGCCCGACTACCTCCTCCAGCGCCTGAGGACAAGACGACACGAATACTTCTATCGGTTCTCAGAAGCCTGATGAGCGTGATTCAACTTCGTAACTACCTAGTACGCCGAAAAATCTGGGAGCAACGAGGTGTTTACGAGGTATGGGGGTGCCTTGTCAGAAGAACCGCATTAACCCACGATTAATTTATAGCTCAAAATCCCTGTGGAATTGTGGCTTACCATCTGTGACTTTCTGAAGCCATCCGACAGAAAATCCCTCGCGTTGACATGCCGAACTCTTTTCAGGCTTCTTAATGCGAAAGCGTCATTTCTAGTCCTAAAACTCAACGCCGAGGGTTTTCGGAACTTCGCACAGCTCTATCGGCACTCTCGCACCCTCCTCTTCGCGAATGAAGTCCATTGGCAAGGATCAAAGAGACATTACCGGCGCAGACGATCGGCCAATCCACTCACCCTAGCCGGCCACGCGTCTCGCTTCATATTTTCCATGCTTTCCACTTCGACGGCTCTCCGTAGCCTCAGGCTTTTCCGCGTCGAAGTCAGTCCTTCCCACCAGAAGGTCATCGTTTCGGTACCAACCTTGCGAGATCTTACTCTCCAAGAATCCTTGTTCATACCTACGAACGAGAGAATGCCCCATACATCGATTACTTCACTTTCATTCAAGCAATGTTTTTGCGTAGAGGCGCCTATGAGTCACATCCTTAGTCTGTTCGCAGGCTCACTGGAAACCATAACCCTGGATACGGCTCTGCTCTTCACTCACCCATTTATGGAGACTATACGACTTCCCCGCCTGACTCACCTCAGACATACGGGGATACAATGGCGTGCCAGCAATATGGCCAAGCTCTCTTTCCAGTCGACCATTACCACTCTTTTCTTGGGCCCGGCCACTACTCACCAAATCGGTGATATTCCGCCAGGTGTACTCCCACAGCTCCGCGAGCTCTGGGCGCCCTGCCCTGTGGGCAAGCAACTAATCCCAGGAAGGCCAGTGACGTGCTTTTATGATACATCCCTGAAGAAAGTGGGGACGGGCGAAATAGACGAGACTCTCTCCTACTTCGCCCAATCAACGATTGGCATCACACAGCTCGAAATGTGCACAGAATTGACGGTCCCATCACTGTTTGCGACTTTGGAAACACGGCTTCCTCATATCAAGCGATTTCGGCTTCTGACAGAGAGCGACCGGTTTCGACATAATCCCAACTTCGCCACTCTACACAAGAACGAGGCTGGAACGGGTGCAGCCGCACTTAAAGAGGTGGAGATCAGATTCCGAGCGTGGGCAGGTTGTCACGACCCTCCTTTTATTTCTACTGACAACTGCCGCACAATATTTGAAGCACTGGAACGGGCCTGTTCTGCGTTGGAGGCGGTTACCTTTACCGTTGTAGGTGAAAGAGAGAAGCTTGAAAAGGATGAGAGTGTTTTACCGCCCCAGTCGATGTACAAACTCTGTAAGACTGGAGCTGGTACATGGGAGGAACGGTGGGGCGCATGCACACGGTCCGGAGGTAATCCGCATACCTGTTCACCAAGACGTTTATAATGGTTCAATAAGTACCTTTCATAGTTCGTCGAATGCAATATGGAGATTCACACCAACACACGTCCGGATTTCACCATTTCAGTTTTCCCCTTTTCATTCTTCAAGCCCACTGTTCTACCGCCAACACGCACTATGGGATCACGCTCCAGTACAGTCCATCATTGACCAAAGGCGTGTCGCATCCCTCGTTCGGATTTGCGGATTTAGAAGCGGAACTACATTGAAGGTCAACCCACAACCTTCTCCACTACGGGTTGAGGAGGGGCATCAATGTATCGAGGGACTTATCACCCGAGCCATAAATCGAGGCGATTTGCTCTGCGGATTGGTTAATCGCGCTTTTTGTTTGGCTGAGACTCGTACAAAAGAAAACCCGGTCGTTTCAAGCTAGCACTCCATAACGATATTGGACAGCATGATAGTCGAGGATGCATAGTCCTGTAACAGCAGTTGGAACCTGAAATGAACAGACATGTGGTAAGATGGTATCCTAATATAATGGCATCCGGGCACGATACCACCCTCCCCGACCTCGCATAGCTAGCTAGTTCGCTGAAAAAAGAATAACTGTAGGTATAACATTGACGCATATCATTAGCTACATGGCAGGCGCATGCACTGGCGTACCCCCAAGTCTCATATCAGCCGTATTTCATGAAATCCATCAGCATAATATAATTCCTCTAAGCCACCATCGTCACCGAATCCAGATGCACCCTCCCCGCACCACCCGTGGGTGTCACCTCGCCGCTTCTCTTGTCCAGCCTACCACCCGTATCCAGTCTTACAAGTCCCAACTTGTCGATCGCGGGCTCGTGCACCTGGACAACCTCCACCCGTTCCAGTGCAGCGGCAGGCTTCGGATCGGGCGAGTCCGGCCCTTCACTACTCGCCCCACTCATGCTCCCCCGGCCCTCTTCTAGGCTCGGTGTATAGCTTGTACTGCTGATGCTCCGCGGTGGTGAGCGGCCCGTAATTGAAACAGACCCGATTGAGGAAGCGCTCCCGAACAGGCCTACTCGGCGACTTGCACTGCTCCGCGTGGGCGCGGGCGTATAGTTGTCCTCCCCGCCTCCGGACAAATTGGGGGTGTTGGTCTGGTTGGTGGACGTGCTTGTATTGGAACCGCTCCTCCACCGTCCAAACGCACTAGGGCCCGTGTTCTGCTGGTTAACAGAAGGTGTCTTGGCTTTCGGCGTCGTTTCACTCGACCCCCAGAGCGAAGCTAGTCCCCACCCTTTCTTTGATGCAGGTTGTGGCGGTGGCGGTGGCGTATCGGGTATATCGTCCGTTGGTAACGGGGGGAGTGATAGCCCCCGAATCGACGAGTTGCCGTCAGCAGACGCCGGGTCGCCAATTGCGTTCTCCGCAATAACTGTAATGTATACGAAAAGTCGTCAGTCTCCCATATCCCGTAATACCAATCGGTGAGGCATGCAGCGAGTCCGCTAGCACATGTAGCCAAGCCAGTAGTTTGTACGTACACTCCTTGAGCGCCCTCACACAGACCTCGCTTGCCTCCCGGGCTACCCGTTCTTCTCTCAACCGTGCCTGTGCATCGTCTGACTCCATCCGCGCCGCCACCAGCTCCTGTCGGAGGGCCTCGAGCTCCGCGCCAAGGGGATTGAGCAAGCTCTCTGTTGGACGGACAAACATTGATTGCCGACGGGCGGCCTTCTCCTGCTGCTGGGAAAATGAGTGTTCTTCGTTGTTCGCATCCGGTTCCGAAGTCGAGCTCTGTCTTTTGTGGGCGTTGCGGCCCTTTGGTGGGGCGCCGAGAAGAAGGGATTGGCCTGCATATGTCGAGAGACCGCTAGGTGTGGACAGGCGCTTCGCAAAGCCTGCGGTGCCGGGGATGGGTGTCCGCGGTAGGCCGTCGAATGTCGTGGAGGTGGCGAACGGGCTGGCAATCATGGGCATCGGCGAGGGTGCGTTGAGCTGGCTCATGCGCCTGTTCTGCTCTGACTGTAAACGCATGAGCCCACGGCGACTCTCCTCGACTTTGGAACGAAGCATCGCAATGGCCTCTTCGCCTTCTTGCACCTTGCGCAACGCCTCGCCAAGGTCCTTTTCTAGCCCCTCTGCGCGAATGCGTTCCTTCTCGCTGAAGCCCTTGAGGTCGGTCATGGCCTTGCGCAGGTCCTCCTTTTCAAACTTGAGGTCGGAGATTTTGGTCTGGGCGATGGCGAGGGCGGTTATGAGCTCTTCGCGTTCATCTCTTATGTGAGAGAGCTCTGTCTGTGTCGACTGGAGGTTTGTGCGAAGTTGGATGACAAGGGAGGCGAGGACGTCAGAGTCGAGAGCGATAACACCCTCGTAGGAGTCTGGGACGCCTGAACCATCGTCACCCGGGTCGAGAGAGAACTCCATGCCGTAGGGAGATTCGGGGGGCATGCTGGTGCTCTCTGCTAGCCGCTGGACTTGGGTGGTAGGTCGGTTAGCCATTGGCAGTGGTCGTGTAGTGTGGTGTATAGTGTGGTGTGTGTGCGTAAATCGTAGGTTGATATTCGGATATACAGCTAGAAAGGTGCTAGACAATTGTGGGCTTGTGAGCTAGCCGGCAGCAGTGGGTCAACAGCAGAGGAGAACGTGAGGATGCGCGCAAAGCGGGTAATTCCTGGAGAGACTGTTTGTGCTGATGTTGAGCTGGCTGTGACAGACGACGACGAGATGTGCTCAAAGGCGTTGCTGAAAGTGGAAGGGGTCTAACCCTGGTCGGCTGTTCGACCGACCTGTGACGGCCGTTTGACAGCAACACATGATTATGGCGTCTCCATCCCTGTCCGTAGTAGTCGAGTCGCCACGTTGTCGTCGTCGTCTACTCTCCCATCATCGTCATCATCATCTCGACGCCGCAGCCACCGCCACCGGAGCCACTTGCCATACCAGTAATGGGCCCTACCTGAATATGCTAAATATTTAACAATTTAGCAAATATTCCTGCGATTATCGAAGTACTCGGTGCACTTACTCTCCGGAGCGGAGACAGCGCCTATCCTTCTCCGCAGTCGCCGCTGCCGCTCTTCTCTTCTCCACCCGCCGCATTACAAAATTTCCAGTGCGTAAGCCAGGAGTATTCTCAGCCTCACGGGTATTCTCGGAACGGTTATCATCCCCTTCCTTTGCTGCGGTACTACATTCGTCCGACGGGTCAACTCAATATGTCGGGCATGGACATGGACAACGCTCCTCGTAAGATGAAAACTCGAATACCGTGCTCTAGTCGACTGCTGGAGCCACGTACGGGGTTCAGAATGACCGTGGTCGAGTGCAAGATTCGCAACCCCAAATTTCCAAATTTTGGCATATTTACCTGAAATAGACCTTCCGTCAATCTGTTGACGAGAATCTTGACATTCTCTCATGAAGATTATACATCACCTTCTCTACGTGCTTTATTGCTGCGGAATGGCCAACGCGTTCAGTCATGCGCGACTCTTGCGCGGTTGTCTGAGAGAGATAATGATCTCTCTCATTTATCAGCTTACATACACTGCCTACATACTAAATAACCCGCTGTCGCCTTCAAGTAGGCCTTACCGCACTCCCCACTTCATCTCCCTCCACTCTCCTTCCGCCGTTTGCCTCATATCCATCAGCCTGTCAAGTGCAACGTCCCTCTCATCGATCCCACCGCCTTCAACGGGGAACAACTCCCCAAACCGGACGACCTCGAGCGCCGGGCACACCTCTGTCAGCGCCATAAGCACCTTCCAGCAGCCTTCGCGAGGGAACGGTTGTCTTTTCACGGAGAATCCAATATCAAATTCCCTAAGCGAACGATGCACATGCCCGGCGTCGGTTAGAAGCTTGTGCGGCGCCTCCGCAGCCGCAGGGAGCTTAAACTGGTCCATCATCAAACGCACCCGCACAATGTTGGGGAGTAGCTCCGCTAAAAGCCCGGCCAGCCTCGCCGGAGGGAAGGTCGTCGAGAGCTGCAACTCCTCGATGCGTTGGGCGTGCGGTGCTGTCTCTCTCAGGGGAGCCGTGACGTGAGTCCCCCCGCAGCACGAATAATTGGAATGCATGCGGTATGTGCACACTGGCCGACCGGGAAGGAATGCCTTCGCGGCCCCGTTCGGTCCGGAGAGGTAGGTTAGTTGTGGAAGGGCGGTGGGTGGGACGGTGAGGAATCCGAGGGAAGAAATTATCAGCACCCGTATATTTGTAAACGAGCCGAAGTGGTCGTGTTTGGATGCGCCTCTTACGTATGGCTGTTCAAGGAGCGCCAAACGTGGAAGTGGGGTGCGTGCGAGTACCTCGTATGTAGCTATTCTTATCTCCTTCAGGATTAATGTCTCTAGCGAGCTCCCTGTAAGTTTGAGAAGGTGTCTTGTCTGCTCGGGTGAAGATTCTTCGAGCCACAAGGTTGTGATGGATGAACGAGGCATGACGACTGACGTAGGGGCGAAGCCGCTGTTCATCAATTTCAAACAGCGTAGTGTTTTTATTGATAGAATGAGTTTCTGATGAGCAGACTCGACATTGAGCCATGTCAGGCCCAGTGTGTGCAGGCAAGAGGAGCCAGAAAGGACAGAAAGGACATGCCGGAATGATACTGCTGATAAAGAGTATGAATTTGTGGATAGGCGCTGCGGCTCGCCCCACCACATTGTATATTGCTGAATGCTCCAATGGATTGTACGCGCAGAAGAAAATGATTCCGAGTGTTGACGGATGGTGACATGGTCCCATATACGACAAAATCGCAGCTTCAACTGTCGGAATGGAGCGTTTGTAAGCACGAGAGAGAAGAGCGCGCGGCAGGTGAGGGAGAGCGATCGGCGGTCGTCCCCTCGGAGGAGCTCGCAGACGAGTAGCCAGAGCTCTGCTGGGAGGTGTATCTATAGTGAGAGAGTCAGGGTCATTTTGGAGTGGGAGTAGGGCCATACTAACCTTGCTCCACTTCGGTTTGCGGTTTTGAAAGTTGGTTCTGCTCTTCAGTAGCATGTTGTACCTCGCTGTGTATCCTTCCGCGTGTCTCTAACAATCCCTGTGGATCTTCAGAGTCGAGAGTAAACGTCGTTGACGCGTCCGGCGCTTGTGCCCAAATACGTTCTTAAAATGTAAATTCAGCGGGTAATCTTTCATTGCGATTTCGTGCGACATGACAAGACTGCGAGGTACTGCCATGGTGCTAGCATTCGTTTGTACCCAAACCAACTTGTTACCAGCGAACCAACGACGCAGACATGCAATATCATATATATTTACAGCTAGAGCATTGGAACATAATATCGACACGCCCGCAAGGAGTAACGAGTGACTTGATGGGCCAATTGTCCCGTCGTTGTCCAGCAAGCAATACGTAGTTCCATCTTCGGAGCTGTACTCTATGGTTGGAAACCTGTGCGTCAGACTTCGCCTTGTGGCATTCCCATACTGCACTCCTTGGTCCGCGCGTTGATGTCCTTTTGAATGTTGATAGTAAATATTCACCCCAGGCAGTTTATACGAGAGAGTTCACACTGGGCGCTCCTCCTGTCACATCATATCGGAACCATCCAAGCTGCTCGGCCAACAACATGGTGTAAGAATCCCTCTACTCCGTCCTTCTCTCATCTCGCAATACTCTCTGGAACCTATCATATGCTGGGATTTCTTTAAATTGCAAAAGGTTGGGCGACCTGGTAGGGTCCAAGCCAACAGGACAAACAAGTCAATTTGGACCGCACGACTTCGATGTCCCATGCATGCGGTCGAAGGTCGCCTTGAACCCTTCAAGGTCATCGCTGGACTCGTTGGTCACAATGTCGAGGATATCCCACGAAAGATTGGCTGACTGCAGAACCCAGGGTTCCCGGAGACCTCGCGCTTCAAATCCTGGTCTCTCACGCGTTGCTCGTGATATCAATCCCTCCGGCCAAAGTATGGCTTATTGAACGCGGAGTCGGCTCCCTTTGGCTCGCTATCAACGTGATTGCTGGCGGAGGAATCGCAGTTCTCATTTGGATCGCCTTGCGGGGCGGCCTGAAGGTCAAAGGCACGATTAAAGTGTGTAATGAGTAGTGAAATTGGTTTCTAACCGCTGAACTCCGCTGTGGCTATAGTGGTCGACATTCTGGACTGGAGCTGGCCTGATCGTCCTCCAACAAGGGGCCCTATTTTACGCTCTAAGGCGCTTACCTGCGACGAGGTATACCTCTATTTGCCTCTCTTACTCTCGTCACTGACATTATAGTCCAGGATTCTCGTCATAGCCCCTCCGTGATTTGACTCAATCACCGTCTGTCCGTTCGATTATCTTGGTCGTCATTGCGCTATCAAGTGCTGCCCTTTATGACGCCCGGTTTTCCATAGCCGACCTCCGCCACACGATCCCAGCATATGCTGCGCTATTGCTTCATGCGGTGACCACCAACGGGTTGAACAATGTCAACCAGCTTTTAACTCTCAACTTCCTATCACCCGATGTATCCTGCGCTCTGGTGGTCCTTGCCGCGTCTGTGCTCACCATCCCTCTCCATGTCTTTGGCCGAGCTCTGTCCTTCTTTCCGCCCTATCCATATGTACCTTTATTAGCACTACTTCTTCTTCCATTCCTATCCTTCTAGCTTCTCTTCTTGTTCTCGCGAACCCTCTCAAGCAGCCTTCGGTACCGCACTACGTTCACCCCTCCGTACATCACCACCGCTATCGTCTCATCCTTCCTCACACTATTATTTTCCAGACATTGGGTATGGTCCGACTTCTTGCTTATCCCTCCTTTCTATTGTGCATTCAAGCCAGAGGTGTCCAGCCTGGAACGACGAACGCACGCTTCAGATCCCAAGTTGCTATTACAGCCCTACCTCCGCACCGAGTATGGACAGACTCGCTTGGTCTTATTTCGGACGCTATCCAGATGGCTTTCGACTGCATGGCAATCGCAATGGGCTTGTTCGCGAGTGTCATGAGTGGATGGGAGAGGAATGAGCGCTTCACCTACGGTTATGGACGAGTAGAGACTTTGAGTGGATTTGCGAATGGCATCTTTTTGATCCTCATTTCCGTGTTTATCGTCTTTGAAGCAGTCCAAACGATTGTTAGTACCTTTTATCGTTCTCATTTCTCTTAATACTGATCACTCTTACAGGCTTGACCCCCCTGATATGAACACAAATCAATTGCTCCTGGTCAGCTCCGTCGGCTTGGGTGTCAACCTATTCGGTATGTTCGCAATGGGAGGACACCACCACCATGTACGTGTGTTTTTGTTCACCCAACTCCTTTACTGAATTGTCTATCTCAGGGTCATTCGCACTCTCATGGACACGGTCACTCCAGTGGTAGCGGACACGGACATCCCCACTCTAGCCATAAAGGTCACCACAGCCACTCCCCGTCGCATGGTCATTCCCATTTAGAACACGATCACTGTGGCCATGACCAGGACCACGGTCGCACACCCGAAAATAGTCACCAATATGACCACGACCATGTTCACGGACATAAATATGAGCTGAACCCCAAATTTCCAAAATTTGGCATATTTATCTGAAATAGACCTTCCGTCAATCTGTTGACGAATCTTGACATTGCCTCATGAAAATTAGAGAGATAATGATTTCTCTCCTTTACCAGCTTACATACACTACCTACATACTAAATAACGTGCTATCGCTTTCAAATATGCTTCCCCCACTTCTTCTCCTCCCACTTTCCTTCTGCCGTTTGCCTCATATCCATCAGCCTGTCAAGTGGAACGTCCCTCTCATCGACCCCACCACCTTCAACGGGGAACAACCTCCCAAACCGGACGACCTCGAGCGCCGGGCACACCTTCGTCAGCGCCGTAAGCACCTTCTGGCAGTCCTTGCGAGGGAACGGCTGTCCTTCCACCACGGAGAATCCAATATCAAATTCCCTAAGCGAACGATGCACATGCTCGGGCTCGGTAGGAGCCTCCGCAGCCGCAGGGAGCTCAAACTCGTCCATCATCAAGCGCACCCGCACAATTTTGGGGAGCAACGTCGATAAAAGCCCGGCCAGCCTCGCTGGAGGGAAGGTCGTCGATAGCTGCAACTCCTCGATGTGTTTGGCGTACGGTGCTGTCTCTCTCAGGGGAGTCGTGACGTAAGTCCCCCCGCGGTACGTATAATTGAAAGACATGCGGTATGTGCGCACTGGCCGGCCGGGAAGGAGTACCATCGCGACGGTGTGTGGCGCGGAGAGGTAGGTTAGTTGTGGAAGGGCGGTGAGTGGGACGGAGAGGGGTCCCATAGAAGAAATTATCAGCACCCGTATAGTTGTAAACGAGGCGAAGTGGTCGTGTTTGGGTGTGCCTTTTATGTATGGCTGTTCAAGGTGCGCCAACCGAGGGAGCGGGGTGCGTACGAGTACCTCGTATATATCTGTGCTTATCTCCTTCAGGATTAATGTCTCTAGCGAGCTCCCTGTATGTTTAAGAAGGTGTCTTGTCGGCGCGGCGAGTAGAGGTCCTTCGAACCACAAGGTTGTGATGGATGAAGGAGGCATGGCGACTGACGTAGAGGCGAAGCTGCTATTTATCAATTTCAAACAGCGTAGTGTTTTTATTGATAGAATGAGTTTCTGATGAGCCGACTCAACTCTGAGCCATGTCAGGCCCAGTGTGTGCAGGCAAGAGGAGCCAGAAAGGACAGAAAGGACATGCCGGAATGATACTGCTGATAAAGAGTGTGAATCTGTGGATAGGCGTCGCTGCTCGGCCCACCACTTTGTATTGCTCCAATGGACTGCACGGGCAGAAGAAACTGATTCCGAGTGTTGACGGATGGTGACATGGTCCCATATATGACGATATCGCAGGTTCAACTCTCGGAATGGAGCATTTGTGAGCACGAGAGAGAAGAGCGCGCGGCAGGTGAGAGAGAGTGATCGGCGGTCATCCTCTCCGAGGAGCTCGCAAACGAGTAGCCAGAGCTCTTCTTTTGGGAGGTCTATCTATAGTGAGAGGGTCAATGTCATCTTGGAGCGGGAGTAGGACCATACTAACCTTGCTCAACTTCGGCTTGCGGTTTTGTAACTTGGTTCCGCTCTTCGGTGGCATGTTGTACTCGCTGTGTATCCTTGCGCGTGTCTCTAACAATCCCTGTGGATCTTCAGAGTCGAGAGTAAACGTCGTTGACGTGTCCGGCGCTTGCGCTCAAATACGTTGAATTGTCCAAATTAATGTCGAAATAATAAGTCAGACGGTGGGTTAAAAAGTAGACAACTCGCTCTTATCCCATTACGGTGTAATATAGGACGCCGATGTATCCTGCGCTCTGGTGATCCTTGCCATATCTGTGCTCACCATCTCTCTCCATGTCTTTGGCCGGGCTCTGTCCCTCTTTCCGCCCTATCCATATGTACCTTTGTTATCACTACTTCCTCTCCCATTCCTATCCTTCTAGCTTCTCTTCTGGTTCCCACGAACCCCCTCAAGCAGCCTTCAGTAGCGCTCCTCGTTCACCCTCTCGTACACCACCACCGCTATCGTCTCATCCTTCCTCACACCATTATTTGCCAGATATTGGGTATGGTCCGAGTTCTTGCTTATCCCTCCTTTCTACTATGCATTCAAGCCAGAGGCGTCCAGCCTGGAACGACGAACGCACGCTTCAGACCCCAAGTTGCTATTACAGTCCTACCTCCGCACCGAGTATGGACAAACTCGCTTGATCTCATTTCGGACGCCATCCATATGGCCTTCGACTGCATGGCAATCGCCATGGGCTTGTTCGCGAGTGTCATGAGTGGATGGGAGAGGAATGAGTGCTTCACCTACGGTTATGGACGAGTCGAGATTTTGAGTGGATTTGCGAATGGCACCTTTTTGATCCTCATTTCCGTGTTTATCGTCTTTGAAGCAGTCCGATGATTATTGATACTTTTTATCGTTCTCATTTCTCTTGATACTGATCACTCTTACAGGCTTGACCCCCCTGATATGAACATGAATCAATTGCTCCTGCTCAGCTCCGTCGACTTGGGTGTCAACCTATTCGGTATGTTCGCAATGGGAGGACACCATCACCATGTATGTGTATTTTTGTTCACCCAACTCCTTTCCTGAGTTGTCTATCTCAGGGTCATTCGCACTCTCATGGACACGGTCAGTCCAGTGGTGACGGACACGGACATTCAAGGTCACCACAACCACTCGCCGTCGTATGGTCATTCCCATTTAGAGCACGATCACTGCGACCATGGCCATGACCACGATCGCAATCCCGAAAATATTCACCAATATACATAGAACCCGAATTTCCAAAATTTGGCATATTTACCTAAAATAGACCTTCCGTCAATTGTTGACGAGAACATTGACGTTCTCTCATGAAAACTATCCTCTCTACGCTCGGAATGACCAACGCGTCCAGTCATGCACGATTCTTGCGCGGTTGTCTGAGAGAGATAATAATCTCTCTCATTTATCAGCATACATACACTGCCTACATACTAAATAACGCGCTGTCGTCTTCAAGTAGGCATACTACACTCCCCACTTCATCTCCTTCCACTCTCCTTCTGCCGTTTGCCTCATATCCATCAGCCTGTCAAGTGGGACGTCCCTCTCATCAACCCCACCACCTTCAACGGGGAACAACTCCCCAAACCGGACGACCTCGAGCGCCGGGCACACCACTGTCAGTGCCATAAGCACCTTCCAGCAGCCTTCGCGAGGGAACGGCTGTCCTTTGAGAATCCAATATCAAATTCCCTAAGCGAACGATGCACATGCCCGGCGTCGGTAAGAAGCGTGTCCGGCGCCTCCGCAGCCGCAGGGAGCTTAAACTTGTACATCATCAAGCGCACCCGCACAAGTAGTAGCGTCGCTAAAAGCCCGGCCAGCCTCGCCGGAGGGAAGGTCGTCGTCAGCTGCAACTCCTCGATGCGTTGGGCGTACGGTGCTGTCTTGCCCAAGGGAGTCGTGACGTGAGTCCCCCCGCAGCACGTATAACTGAGGTACATGCGGTATGTGCACACTGGCCGGCCGGGAAGGAGTGTCATCGCGACGGTGTGTGGCGCGGAGAGGTAGGTTAGTTGTGGAAGGGCGGTGGGTGGGACGGAGAGGGGTCCCATAGAAGAAATTATCAGCACCCGTATAGTTGTAAACGAGCCGAAGTGGTCGTGTTTGGATGTGCGTGCGAGTATCTTGTATGTAGCTGTGCTTATTTCCTTCAGGATTAATGTCTCTAGCGAGCTCCCTGTAAGTTTAAGAAGGTGTCTTGTCGGCTCGGGTAAAGGCACAAGGTTGTGATGGATGAACGAGGCATGACGACTGATGTAGAGGCGAAGCTGCTATTTATCAATTTCAAACATCGTAGTGTTTTTATTGATAGAATGAGTTTCTGATGAGCCGACTCGACTCTGAGCCATGTCAGGCCCAGTGTGTGCAGGCAAGAGGAGCCAGAGAGGACAGAAAGGACATGCCGAAATGATACTGCTGATAAAGAGTGTGAATCTGTGGATAGGCGTCGCTGCTCGACCCACCACTTTGTATTTTGCTCGATGCTCCAATGGACTGCACGGGCAGAAGAAAATGATTCCGAGTGTTGACGGATGGTGACATGGTCCCATATACGACGAAATCGCAGGTTCAACTCTCGGAATGGAGCGTTTGTAAGCACGAGAGAGAAGAGCGCGTTGCAGGTGACGGAGAGTGATCGGCGGTCATCCTCTCCGAGGAGCTCGCAGACGAGCAACCAGAGCTCTGCTGGGAGGTGTATCTATCATGAGAGGGTCAATGTCATTTTGGAGCGGGAGTAGGGCCATACTAACCTCGCTCCACTGGGGCTTGCGGTTTTGAAAGTTGGTTCTGCCCTTCAGTAGCATGTTGTACTCGCTGTGTATCCTTGTGCGTATCTCCGACAATCCCTGTGGATCCTCAGAGTCAAGAGTAAACCGTCGTTGACGCGTCCAGCGCCTGCGCCTGAATACGTTGTCCAAATGTAAACTCGGCGGGTAATGTCGAAATAATAAGTCGGACCGTGGGATAAAAAAATAGACAGCTCATTCCTGTTCTATTACGGTGTAATCTAGGACAACCTATATGGTGAATGATGCGCGAAATGGATGCGAAACGGATGAGAACCAGAAGCGAAACAGCCAGGACAGGTAGGTACCACAAACCTGTAATATAAGACCGAGGCTCGATGCGGGTACTGCATATATGTAAATCCAAGATTAGATGCAGGTACCACAGGCATGGAAGACACGAAACGAGCCCTCGAAAGTCCAATTTCCGACAGGTAATCTTTCTTAAAGGATAATGGTGGTGATTCCGATTTTCGTGCGACAAGACTGCGAGGTGCTGCATGGTATTAACAGTCGTCTGTACCCAAACCAACTTGTCACCAGCGAACCAACGACACAGACATGCAATATCATACATATTTGCAGCTAGAGCATTGGAAAATAATATCGACACGCCCGCAAAGAGTAATGAGTGACTTGATGGGCCAATTGTCCCGTCGCTGTCCAGCAAGCAATACGTAGTTCTATCTTCGGAGCTGTTCTCTATGCGCGGGAAATCTTCTGTGCGTCAGACTTCGCCTTGTGACATACCAATACTGCACTCTTTGGAGAGCGCGTTGATGTCCTTTGAATATTGATAGTAGATATTCACCCCAGGCAAGTTATACGAGAGAGTTCACACTGGGTGCTCCTCCTGTCACACCATATCGGGGCCCATCCAAGCTACTCAGCCAACAACATGGTGTAGGAACTGTTTCTACTCCGTCCTTCTCTCATCTTGCATTAGTCTCTGGAACCTATCATATGCTGGGATCTGTTCAAATTGCAACAGGTTGGGCAACCTGGTAGGGTCCAAACCGACAGGACAAACAAGTCAATTTGGACCGCACGACTTCGATGTCCCATGCAGACCCTCGTTTGCGGTCGAAGGTCGCCTTGAACCCTTCAAGGCTAGCGCTGGACTCGTTGGTCACAATGTCGAGGATATCCCACGAACGATTGGCTGACTGCAGAACCTAGGGTTCCCGGAGACCTCGCGCTTCAAATCCTGGTCTCTCACGCGTTGCTCGTGATATCAATCCCTCCGGCCAAAGTATGGCTTCTTGAGCGCGGAGTCGGCTCCCTTTGGCTCGCTATCAACGTGATTGCTGGCGGAGGAATTGCGGTTCTCATTTGGATCGCTTTGCGGGGCGGCCTGAAGGTCAAAGGCACGATTAAAGTGTGTAATGAGTAGTGAAATTGGTTTCTAACAGCTGAACTCCGCTGTGGCTATAGTGGTCGACATTCTGGACTGGAGCTGGCCTGATCGTCCTCCAACAAGGCGCCCTATTCTACGCTCTAAGGCGCCTACCTGCGACGAGGTATACCTCTATTTGCCTCTCTTACTCTCGTCACTGACATTACAGTCCAGGATTCTCGTCATAGCTCCCTTCGCCCATCACTTCCTTCGTGATTTGGCTCAATCACCGTCTGTCCGTTCGATTATCTTGGTCGTCATTGCGCTATCAAGTGCTGCCCTTCATGACGCCCGGTTTTCCATAGCCGACCTCCGCCATACGATCCCAGCATATGCTGCGTTGTTGCTTCATGCGGGCACCATCAACGCGTTGAACAATGTCAACAAGCTTTTAACTCTCAACTTCCTATCACCCGATGTATCCTGCGCTCTGGTGGTCCTTGCTGCGTCTGTGCTCACCATCCCTCTCCATGTCTTTGGCCGAGCTCTGTCCCTCTTTCCGCCCTATCCATACGTACCTTTATTAGCACTACTTCCTCTCCCATTCCTATCCTTCTCGCTTCTCTTCTTGTTCCCACGGACCCTCTCAAGCAGCCTTCGGTACCGCTCCTCGTTCACCCTCTCGTACATCACCACCGCTATCGTCTCATCCTTCCTCACACCATTATTTGCCAGACATTGGGTATGGTCTGACTTCTTGCTTATTCCTCCTTTCTATTATGCATTCAAGCCAGAGGCGTCCAGCCTGGAACGACGAACGCACGCTTCAGATCCCAAGTTGCTATTACAGTCCTACCTCCGCACCATTCTGGCGTCTCCAGAGTCTCGAAAAATCTTCTACTTCCTGTTACTGAATCTTGCGTTCATGCTAGTCCAAATGCTCTACGGAGTATGGACAAACTCGCTTGGCCTCATTTCGGACGCCATCCATATGGCCTTCGACTGCATGGCAATCGCAATGGGCTTGTTCGCGAGTGTCATGAGTGGATGGGAGAGGAATGAGCGCTTCACCTACGGTTATGGACGAGTCGAGACTTTGAGTGGATTTGCGAATGGCATCTTTTTGATCCTCATTTCCGTGTTTATCGTCTTTGAAGCAGTCCAGCGATTGTTAGTACCTTTTATCGTTCTCATTTCTCTTGATACTGATCGCTCTTACAGGCTTGACCCCCCTGATATGAACACAAACCAGTTGCTCCTGGTCAGCTCCATCGGCTTGGGTGTCAACCTATTCGGTATGTTCGCAATGGGAGGACACCATCACCATGTACGTGTGTTTTTGTTCACCCAACTCCTTTCCTGAATTGTCTATCTCAGGGTCATTCGCACTCTCATGGACACGATCACTCCAGTGGTGACGGACACGGACATTCCCACTCTAGCCATAAAGGTCACCACGGCCACTCGCCGTCGCATGGTCATTCCCATTTAGAGCACGATCACTGCGACCATGACCATGACCACGACCACGGTCGCAAACCCGAAAATAGTCACCAATATGACCACGACCATGATCACGGACATGGACATGAGCTGGTATGTACCCCAGTTTCTTGAGTAACGACCGACTGACTATGCATTTCGGTAGGACAACCACGATCACTCGCATGATCACAGCCATTCACACGGCGGTCATGTAAGTCCCGTGTACGAGCGTTCCTTGGTCTATCTCATCTGTATCTCCAGGACCATTCGCACAGTCATGGTCACTCCCATTCGTCGTCGAAGCCGCGAAAACTACCAGAACCTCTTACCATCAACCCGCAACCATACTTGGGTGTCCCCGGTACTCCCTCCTTCCACACTTTCTCCCCCAACAATGAGTCCGCCGACAGAATTGCGGATGTTTCGCCTGCACCTTCCGGTGTCTTTTCACCCATTACTCCTTCGTACTCCTTCACTCATGACCCGCATATAACCCTACATCATCCCGAGATCCACAACCACCACGGCCACTCAGACGAGGGTCACTCCCACAATATGCGCGGCGTCTTCTTACACGTCCTCGCTGACACACTTGGATCGGTTGGTGTAATTCTGAGCACGTTGCTCATCCGATATTATGGGTGGACTGGGTTTGATCCCATAGCAAGTCTGTTTATCGCCGTGCTCATTGCCGCTTCTGTCTGGCCACTAGTCCAAGAGACCGGGAGACTGCTGGGGCTCGACTTGGGAGACGAAGGAGAGAAGCAGGTGCGAGCGGCGTTGAATGAGGTGGGGGGTGTGCATGGTGTGGCTGGATATTCGGCACCGCGTTTCTGGATGCGCGATACGGGGGTCGTTGTTGGGAGCTTGAGGGTCCATCTCGAATCCTGGTTCGTTCAGGCGCTTATGAAAGGCGGTGAGAAGGGACGGCCGTCCAAGCTCGATGGCATGCGAGAAGGTGTGGAGCAAGTTCTTAAGGCCAAAATACGCGGGCTCGAGGAAGTTGTGATACAATTAGATGGTTGATATTGGGTATACTATGAGTGGTCGATATGTATCTATTACGGGAGCAGTGGGGCCTCCCCGGACTCTCCCTTCGCAGTTATTCTTCCTCCATGCGGGTGTGTATGAATTTATCCAAGGCATGATTGGAACAAGATTGAAAGGGCTATAACCAAAACGATTGAGTGGTGGCACGGACGCTGTTAGCGGTCAGGCAGGGTATTACTGAGCAACGACTGAAGGAGGGTCCCTGACAGCGCCTGAGTTTGGCTGTTGTCCCAACTAATCCGAATGGAAAGAAGGACCTGGAGCAACACACGCTTAGACCTGGCGATCGTCATAGAAGCCTCTGAAGGTGGTGATAAGCTGGGGTGGTGGTGGCTATGAAGGAGGCTGGGATCAAGGAGGCTGGGGTCAATGGTTAATCCAGTAAATAAAAAAACCCCAATATATATTTTTTCAGAAAGGAGCGACACTACTGGTTATTGATAAGACTGAGCAGCTGGCTTACAAATGGAGGGCATGTAAGTGCCAGCGCGCGCTTTTCCAACGAAAGAGCCGTCGCTTTCTGCGTTCCGGGTGGTGCCGCCTTCGGAGGTGCTACTGGTGCCTTCGGAGGTGTTACTGGTGCCACCTTCGGAGGTGTTACTGGTGCCACCTTCGGAGGTGTTACTGGTGCCTTTGGAGGTGCTGCTGCAGGATTCGGAGTGGTTGGAGGAGCCGCCGCAGGTACCTTTGGGGGTGCCACCGGGTTCGGGGCGCTAAGGGCTGGTGCGGGTCCAGCCGCTGGTGGAGCTCCTTTCCCGGGTTCAAAGCATTTCTGTAGCCACCAAAGCGTTAACGCCCGAATGGTGGGAGGTAGTAGATGTATAGATCCGCTTACCTTGAAAAGTTCAAAGTCTTGGGTGAAGATGTCAAACGCCGTCGTCTTGTCGAAGAAAGGGAACACGGCACCCTCCGCCCCGGCACGGGCCGTGATCCCCGAGTTAAGGCCCACACACCCAGAAACACTAGCAGAGGTAGCGCCGGGGTTCTTGGCGAGGCTAACACCCAGATCAATGCTACCTTTCACGTCGGCTTCCATGAAAATTTCCGCCCGAGCGAACCCATTGATCATATCCACACCGAGGGCTATCCGGGGCGTGAGATGGCCTTCAAAACTACCACCAACCGTCGCCTGTGGAGACACATCAACCTTCAGAGGAGCTTTGCCCGGCGTGGCCACACCGCTGGACGGGACCAACTCTCTCAGTAGGTCACACCTATTGTGTCATTTGGCATTCCAGGGTGTATTTTTAGGGATATAGGGACCCCCTTTTTAGATCTGTACAGATATAATGTGATAATATAATTATATTTTACTTG